>RCUR01000153.1_pt1 | contig 23632 bp, 27 predicted proteins | sample 2166151 | NCBI WGS metagenome assembly RCUR01 (sample SAMN09932785, study PRJNA488358) | compost metagenome | isolation source: compost soil in an enriched community | place: Germany: Experimental Botanical Garden
CTAATCACGAAAATGAGGCAAAACCGCAGGTAGCGTTTCATGGGCTGGAGTGTAGTCGCTGAAAATTGCTCTTACAATTGGATACTTTTTCTCAGCAGCCTACATGGGCATGCAACAGGTGATGATGGATCAGATGATGCAGCATCAGCAGCATATGGGCATGCAACCCCGCTAAAAGCTCATCATCACTGTCACTGAACCGCCCCGGGTTTTCTAGACACTCAAGTCCAGCATCGCTTCAGGTTACTTAACCACCACAAAGTTCTTCAGGGTCAGGATGAGGGAGAGCACTCTCGCGACGGTTAAACACAAACAGAGCATGCCCCTCCAAAGAAATGGCCTGCTTGGAAGAGTAGATACCCAGCGCCTTCAGCATCGAGGCCTGCCCTTCGATCGCAGCAAGCTTCGCCGCCCGAAAATCAGCGATTTGCTCAGTTTCCAGATCCGTCAATGCGACTGCCAATGCCGTGTTCGCCTTTTCACGAAGGAGTTCAATGATGCTAGCTTTTTGCTCAAGACTCATACCTGATGCATCGCTACAACTGGATCAGGCCGCATCAATTCAATGAAGGGCTACCCCCTGCGGTGGCCGAAGCAAAACTTAACCCACTGTCCGGGATGGGTTGACTACTACAAGCTAGATTTCCCAACTTGGTCCAGATATTTCCCCCGGCGACTACAATTGTTACTGCCAGTCCACTACGGCCTTTCTAAGTGGCATCCAGCGCTCAACCTCGCTCAGGAGATCAGTTGATGTCTGCCTTCATTTCCCAACTCAACACGCTTTGGGCACCACGCCTGCTTAGTGTCCTGCGGATCATCACGGCCTTCCTGTTCCTCCAGCATGGCACCGCCAAGTTGTTTGGATTTCCGCATGTCGCTTTTTTCGATGAGTTGAGCCTGTTTTCCCTGATCGGCTTTGCCGGAGTGCTGGAAGTGGTTGGCGGACTGCTGCTAGTGCTCGGCCTTTTCACGCGCCCGGTGGCCTTTATCCTGTCCGGAGAAATGGCTTTCGCCTATTTCATCGCGCACGTCCCCAAAGGGCTGTTCCCGCTGCTGAATAACGGTGAGCAGGCGATCCTGTTCTGCTTCATTTTTCTATACTTGGTTGCGGCCGGTGGTGGCGCCTGGAGTCTTGACCGTCGCCTGTGCCGAGGCAAACCTGGCTGCGATTGGGTCTAGGCCGGCCGTGGCAACCGTCGCGGAGCTGGATGCCTTTTCCTGCGGGTTCCTCTTGGGGCGCCAGTGCCTGGATGTACGAATGCCAGTGGGGTGCTAGTAAGAAACCTTCAAAAAGCTGCTCGACTGCTCAGCTTTTTTACCGTTGTTGAGGCAAAAATCAGCAACTCACCCAGGGTCAATTTTCCATCAGCACCGACACCATCTCTAAAGCTAACGTGCATATAAGGAGGATTTCGCACGAGCCCATGCTAATCCCCAACTCCTGGAGGCGATGCGCAATGCAAAACCGCATCAACACGAAGGCAAGGCTCGCGTTTGTGGCGTTCCTGCTTATCTCGATTGTCATCGGGGCAATCTGGTATTTCTTTTCATTAAGCCAATACACAACCTATCAGATCTATACCCGAGAGTCGGTCTCTGGCCTCCTGATCGATGCCCCGATTGAGTTCCACGGCGTCGATGTGGGAAAGGTGAAAAGCATCAGACTGGTCAATCCGCATTCAGTGGCCATCGTGTTGAATATCGACAAGACTGTCCCGGTTAGTTCGACCAGTGTGGCGACGATTACCTCTAGGGGACTAGCAACACGAGGATTTACCGGCTACGTCTACATTGCGCTCGAAGACGTCGGCACCAATTCGGTGCAACTGACCGCATTGCCGGGCGAGCCTTATCCGATCATTCCGACGGCACCCTCGAAAATCGTGACGCTCGATACGTCGATAAATCAGGTAAACGAAAATTTCCAGGCACTGGCCACAGTGCTGAAATCGCTATTCGACGAGAAGACTGTTGTGTCGTTGAAGCAATCAGCCGACAACATGCAGCAAGTCACCAAGGCACTGGCTGAAAATACCGAGAAGCTGGACGCTATCGTTGCCAATATCGAGCGCACCAGTCATGGATTTGAACCGCTCCTGAAATTGAGCCATGACACCGTGAGTGCGCTCCAGATGCAAATCTTGCCGGAAACGCACAAGGCCTTGTCCGACCTTGAAAATCTGTCCAGTTCCTTCTCTACTCAAGTCTTGCCGGAAGCGCACAGGGCCCTGTCCGACCTTGAAAATCTGACCAGGTCCCTCTCTACGGTAACGGCCAAGATCAATCGAGACCCCTCAATCCTGATTCGTGGTTCCGCACCGCCGCCACCCGGACCGGGGGAAAAAAAATGAGATTTTTCATGGACAGGGCGGCTCTCGTCGCATTATGCGTCGTCTTGCTATCGAGCTGCGCCTTGCTCTCCCCGGTCAAGATTGATACGAAGAAATATGTGCTGAACTCCATCCCGAACAATCTACCCAACGAACAGACCCACTCCGCGACCCTGCTGGTCTTGCCCCCCGAGACTGAGCCTATCTATGACATAACGCAGATGGCCTATACGACAAAGGCTTATGAAATTGCATATTTCAGCCAGAACGAATGGGGGGCAACGCCATCGCAGATGATTCAACCTTTAATCGTCGAGACACTTCGGCACACCCACCATTTCAGCGAGGTTTTACCGTCCCCTCATTTCGGCCGCCACACTTTTGCGCTTCGCACCGAAATCCTGGAGCTTAAGCAGGACTTCACTTCGGACCCCGCGATGCTGCAACTCGCGATGCGCTTCTATCTGAGCCGCGAGGCAACGAATCAAGTTATCGCTACCAAGGAATTGTCGGTTCGGGAACCCATGCGGGAAAGGACCCCCTATGCGGGAGTCGTGGCGGCCAATGAGGCCATGGGAAAACTATTGCAGGAGTTAGCCAAATTTGTAGTCGAGAAAGCACATTAAGGCAGCATTCTGCGCAAGGTATCGTCCTTGAAAACAAAGTGATGCCACAGTGCCGCACTCATATGGATCAATATGAAAATAAAGAGCATGTAACCCAACCATTTGTGGATGTCGATAAACCGCTGTAACAGATAGCCGTCGTAACGAATCAAATCAGGCAACGTGTATAGACCAAAGAACGATACTGGAATGCCAGCGGTGGAAGACATGAGCCATCCAGTCATCGGCAAGGTGAACATCAGTGCATAAAAGGAAAGATGGACAAATTGAGCGGCGATTTTTTGCCAGTCAGGCAGGTGTGCAGCCAGTTGCGGCAGTCTTTGAGTTAAACGCCATGCCAAACGCGGTGCGAGTAGCATTAGCACCAATATGCCGAACGCCTTATGGTAAAAAATCAGGTAGATCTTTTTCGTATTAAAACCGACATCAGGAAGCGTGACCATGTAGAGACCCAATATTACAAGGCCAATAACAAGAAGAGCCATCGACCAGTGGAACAGGATCGCGATCACTCCATAACGTTCCTCGGTGTTCTCGATTAGCGACATCGCTCGTGCTCCGTTCATCAAGTGCCCTAACGGCGCAAGGCGAACCCATTTTCATCTCACGTCATCAAGCAGTATATCCCGGCCTCTCATCACGTATCCGGCCCGTCCCAGCCTTGGTTTGATAGCGGCAACGTGAGTTAGGTTTTATGCACCTATCCACAGCGATTCGCGCTGTTCTCAAGGCGCTGAGCTGTGCGGTATGAAGTCGTTTGCGCCTCTGGGCTTGTGCAGGGAGAGTCGTCCATGCGCCTGCGGCGTACTAACATTGACTAAACCGGTCTGCTACCAAGTCTCTACAGCCGCGCGAAGATACCGGGTGTGACCAGTCGCCAGGTCGTACCTGATTGGTGAGATATCCCCCGTGATACTCGCGGGGGGCCCTGGCGATTCTGCGCGAGAGAGGCCACAGCCATGTTGCGCCACAAGTACCTCCCCCTGTTGCTCGCCCTTGTCAGCTCACTGCTCGTCTCGGTTACGCAGGCGGAGGAGTTTCCAGCGCCCATCAAATCTTTTGAGGCTCGCGGAGCCACCATCGTGGGCGAGTTCACGGCACCCGGTGGTCTGCGAGGCTATGCCGCGCGCTATAACGGCCAAGGGCTGGCTCTTTACCTCACGGCCGATGGCCAGCACGTCCTGATTGGCACCCTGTTCGATGCCCAGGGTGAGGATCTGACGGGTGCAACGCTGGAGCGTCTGATTTACGAACCGATGGCCAAGGAGGTGTGGGCACGCCTGGAAAAGAGCACCTGGATTGCCGATGGGCGCAAGGATGCCCCACGCATCGTCTACATGTTCGATGATCCGAACTGTCCCTATTGCAATAAGTTCTGGCATCAGGCGCGCCCGTGGGTTGAGTCCGGCAAGGTTCAGTTGCGCCACATCATGGTGGGCCTGCTCAGCCCCGACAGTGCCGGCAAGTCCGCGGCGCTGTTGACGGACAAGCAACCAGAAGCCGCGCTGAAACAGCATGAGGTGGCCGGTGGCGGGAGCTTACTCAAGACTCTGGAAGCGGTGCCCAGCAATGTTCAGGAGCAACTCGACGCCAATCTTGCGCTGATGACTGAGCTGGGCAGCGAGGCAACGCCCACGATTGTCTATCGTGATGCAAAGGGCCGCCTGCAAATGCAGAAAGGCTTATCACCAGCTCAGGACATGCAGGAGCTTCTGGGGCCGAAATAAACCCCAGTCGGAGTTGACCTTCCCATCATGTCAAGCTCGAAGCTGCATGTGCGGCAAGAGATGCCGCTCTAGCATGAGAGGACCGTTATGTTCGTCTTGGAAGTTTCCGGTATGGGGTGTGGTGGTTGTGTCAGCAAGATCACCAAGGCCATCCAGGCAGCAGATTCGGAGGCCAAGGTCACGGTCGACCGCGCTGCCGGTAAGGTGAGTGTTGAAAGTGTCATCGCAGCCGAATGCGTGAGTGAGCTGGTACAGGCATTGGGCTATCCCACTAGGGTCAATGCAGAGTGACTCTGATTCCAGCCGGCTCCAAAAGGGGCCGGTGCTTACCCTGGCGCACATGTGCCCGGCTGGCCGCAGCAACACGGCTATCAGTTGAGTCGTAGTCAGGTCGCTCGAACGTCGTTCAAACGACCCGATCCATGCTTCAAGACTTAGTTTTGGTGCCATCCCCCACGGCATATCGAAGGGCTATTCGGCTTTCGGCGGCTTGTAGCTGATCCCGTTCGGGCCAGCGCCGACCTTGTGTGTGCCGACGACCTTGCGGTTGTTCGTATCAATTACGGATACGGTGCCCGCTTCAATATTGCTGACAAACACATAAGCGCCATCTGTGCTGATGGCAACCCCGTGGGCGCCCCGGCCGGTGGTCACGGTGCCAATGCTGCTGCGCGTTTGGGGATCGACGATGGAGACTCGATCGTCCGGGTTCTGGCCACTGCCTTGGTTCGCGACATAGACCTGGCGGCCGTCAACGGTGGCCATCATCTGGATCGGCGTACGGCCCACATCAACCTTGGCTATCACCTCGCGCCTGGCTGTGTCGATGATGCCAAGCTGGTTCGCGGCACTGAGCGACACGTACGCCAGGTGGCCGTCGGGGGCAAAGCCCACTTGGACTGGACCTTTACCCACTGGAATTTGCGCAGTCTCCTTGAGTGTGGCGACGTCGATAAGCGATACGCTATCGCCGCGCATATTGGCGACGTAGAGTGTTTGGCCATCGGGGCTCAAGCGCAGCCCATGGGGATAGCGCCCAGTCGGAATGCCAGGTAGTTCGACCCGCTGTTTGAGGTCGAAGACCCGCACCCGATTGGCGGCGGAATCGGTAACAAAGGCGCGCTGCCCAGTGGCGTCGGTGACCACATGAGCCGGGTGATCGCCTGCCGGCAGGCTGAACTGCGGTTTATCCAGAGCGGTGGTACTGAATACCAGCAACTGTCCACTGGCCTTTTCACCACTCGAATGTACGGCATGACCGGATATCCCAACAACCAAAAGCAAGCTGCCGTCGGGTGAAACCTGCACGTTGTGCGGGGAAATCGGCAAGGCGACCGTGCTGATCACACCGGTATCGAGGTCCACCTGGCTAACGGACGCCGCCCGCTCGTTGGCGGTGTAGACGCTGCCAGTCGGGCTTGCCAGGGCAAGGCCCAGGTGTGCCCCTAGGGATAGACTTAAGGCCAGAGAGGTAAACCGCTTAGCGTTCATCGTGGTGTCTCCAACGAAGGACATGGTATTGAGCCAGGCAGGCCTAAACCGATGCTCAAGCTAAGCGCCAATCGCGAAGTAGTTTGTTGATCGCGGTCAACGATCTCTACCAGGCTCGATATTGAGTGATTGAACGCGCAAAATTTTCCAGAGGAGTACCGCTAGCTAGCCGATCCTGCCGAGGACCGGAAATATCTCCAGCAACCACCAGGCAAAGCCGGTCAATTGGCCGGTCACCATGGCGCCCCCCATGAGAATCAGAATGACACCAGCGCCTATGTGGATGGTCCGGCTCCAACGGCGAAGACGCTTCATCTGGGCCAGAAAATGGTTGGTGAACCAGGCCGTCAGCAGGAATGGGAGACCCAGGCCGAGCGAGTAGGTCGACAGCAATGCAACGCCACTGGCGCCCGTACGGCCGGTGGCAGCGCTCAGCGTCAGGATACTGCCCAGGATGGGGCCGATACAGGGCGTCCAGCCAAAGGCGAAGGCCATACCCAACACATAGGCGGCCAGCGGTCCGCCGGTTGACTTGAACTGGTGGACGAAGCGCACGTCCATATTCAGCCAGCGCGGGTTGATCAGACCGGTGGTGAACAGGCCGAAGGCAATCACGATGATGCCGCCAACCAGGTTGGTCTCCTGCCGATAGGCAATCAGCAGCCGGCTGATGGCAGTAGCGCTGGCCCCCAGCGCAATGAAGATGGTGGAAAAGCCCAGCACGAAGCTCAGGCTCATGCCGAACACGGCAAGTCGCTCCCAGCGGCTTTCCAGGACCTGCAGTTCATCCACCGAGCGGCCGGCGATAAAGGACATGTAGCCTGGTACCAAGGGCAGCACACAGGGCGACAGGAACGAGATCATGCCCGCTGCAAACGCGCTGAGGATGCCAATGTCGCTAAGGTTCATCGCAGACTATTTCCTCGTTGTGGAGGCCATTACTTCCTGCACAAACTCAATGACCTGCGGGCTGTCCCACTCGGCCACACCGGCTTTGCGGCCAATTTCCCGCCCTTCGCGATCCAGCAGCAGGGTGGCCGGCAAGCCGAAGGCGCCGAGACTTTGGAGGGCTTGCATCTGCTCGTCGAGGTAGATCTGGAGGTGCTGGATACCGATCTCCCGGTAAAAATCCTGTACCACCTGCAGTCCGCCTTGATCGAGCGAGAGCGCTACTACATGGAAGTCGTTGCCGCCCAGTTTTGCTTGGAGGCGATCCAAGGTCGGCATCTCCTGACGGCAAGGGACGCACCAGGTGGCCCAGAGGTTGAGCAGAACCACCTTACCCCGGAAGTCAGCCAAGCTTCGTGGTTTTCCCTCTCCATCGACGAAACTCACATTGTCTACCGGTTTGGGCTCGGACCAGACGATCAACCCCGCCCGAGTGCTGGTTTCAGCAGTTGGCTCGGCACCGAACGAGAGGCAAGCCCCGGCCAAAGGCAGGAGTAGGCACAGCGGCAGCCAGCAGGTCCGTAAATACCAGGACTGCCCGGTGCTGCCTGAGGCCCGGTGCGTGGCGCGGGGTAAAGCGCAGGTCATGGCACACCTCACGAGCAACTGTTGCTTTAAACTGTCGAAGCGGCGCTGGCTGGCCACAATTACCGGGGAGGCAAGGCTGCTACTGGGATTATAGCTGTGCCTACCCGCCGTTCATGTGGTCCCTTGCCATTCCTCGTCGCGAACCTCTTTAATCGGCTTCTTGGTCAAGGGAGGCTGATATGACACTGTTGGGTGAGATTGCCGGCTGGGCCGGCGGATTTCAAATACTGCGCCTGACGGTCAAGAAGCGAATGCGTGCGACGCTGCTGGCTATTCGAGATGAGTTGAAGCACCAACGTCATGACCCCATCCGGGCTCAAGGGCAATGGCTCACTCGGGTGGTGTGTGGTTACTTCAATTACCACGCGGTGCCAGGAAACTTGAAGCTGTTGAGTGGCTTCAGGAAGGCCATATGCCGATATTGGCGTCAGGCTCTCGGGCGACGCAGTCAGCGAAATCGGCTGCAATGGTCTCGCTTCGGGTTGCTCACAGATCACTACATACCGAGCCCAAAGAATGCACACCCGTATCCTGAGGATCGCTTCGCGTCACGCACCCGAGGCAGGAGCCGTATGCGGTAGTTCCGCACGTACGGATCTGTGCGGGGGGTGGCAGGTAACTGCCATCCCTACCGCGACCGGATAGGGTAAAGAGATGGCTGCCTATAAAGAAACCAAGCAGAAGCAGGGCTGAGGATGGGGCTATTACACTCCCTGCTGTATGCGATTTTTTTCCCCTCTATACAGTGCCCATATCCATATCCATATCCATCTCTGGGCTCAAGGTTCCAAGCCAAGCGACTAGGCACACGATGATTATTGCCACTGAGAACTCCAGGGCCATACTGCGCCGCAAAGCATTAACGGCACCCGTGTATTCTCCGCTCTGGATCGATCGCGCTAAAAGTGGGCTCAAGTGAAAACGGTTCATCGTGGCTAATACGAGCATCGCTGCAAATAGTAAAATTTTCAAACAAAGCAGCACGCCATAAGTGCTAAACACCATACCATCGAATGTTGGGCCGACAATGAACAGATAATTCACTACGCCGGTGATACCTAGGCTCACTACGATCAATGCACCCGCTGACTCAAAGCCGGTAAGCACTCGAGAGAGAATTCGCACTTCTTGTTCGCCATTCACTATCTTCGTACGCAGCAATAAAGCGAATGCCGCCAGGGCGCCGAGCCAGCCTCCTGCTGCCAACAGGTGGAAAATGTCGCTGGCGAAATGCATGTAACGCTTATCGCCTTCATCCATAGCGCCATGTCCAGTCCAAGCGAGGGTGGCTAGCGCGACGGCACCGCACAAGGTAACGACCCACAAGCTGAGGGTCGGAAAGCGTTTGTTTAGCGTCAAGCCGATACCCGCTAAAACAAGGGCAGCGATGCGGACCATCCACATGAGCCCGACATCGGTCCCCATAAGCACCATTTCGAAGATATGGCGCTGAAGCTCCATAAATTCGGAAACGCCACTCATCGCTTTGGCAAGTAACAACATGGCCGCGAGAGACAGCAATACACCAACAACAACTGTGCCGAAAACTAGCGACTCAAAGTTCAAGACGGCGCCGGATACTCGCTCTTTTCCCCTGAGGCTGTACAAACCAAAAATGGCCAATCCAAACAGGAGCATGAGGTCCATGTAAAGTGCGAAGCGAACGGCGATATTGATTGAGTCGCTCATGGATCATTTCACTTTAAAAACAAGGTTACCTGTTACTGGGTGAGTGTCTGAAGAGACTGCCCGCCATTCAACCTTGTAGGTACCAGTGGTGAGCGGAGCGGTGGGTGTGATGACCATCGTTTTCGGATCGTCGCTCCCGGAGACACCCGCTTTAACAGCCATTGGAGAGTTTGGCATGCCCGGCATGTCGGTCATGATCAGCTTCGCACCGGAGAACTGGGTCGCGAGGTTTTCCGAGAAATGCAGTTCAATTTTGGAAGGTGCTGCGGAGGTCGAACCTTCCGAAGGGGTAGAGGACACAAGCTTTGGATGTGCTTGGGCCATAGCGCTCAATAGCAAACCAGCGGTAAGTGCAGCAGCTACAGTAGTAGTTTTAAAGAAAGACATGCAGGGCTCCTCACAGCAGAAGCTGTTGGTTCGAGGTTTGGTGGGGAAGTTCTAGTTTTTATTTCTCGATGCTGGTTAAAACCACTGGCAAATACCAAGCGAATACCGCGTCCTGGTACGCACTGAACCCAGGTTATGGATCAAGGTGGCCACATCATTGCGCCAGGACACGATGCCACATGACCGCCGACGGTTCGATTACAATTCAGTAAGCTTCGCTGCAGCCCTTTGGTCCTGCGCTGAGGGCAGGCAATGCGGTTTTTCACCTGCTCAATCAGCGTTGCCTTGAATTCCTGACGGACCTCTCAGCCCCTAGACGGCTCACTCCTCCCAAGAGAAGCAAGGGGGCGCCAATCTTTGTTCCAATGAGGTGTCTTGCTTGCCTGTGGTGAGTGCCTATGTCTTCTACCTACGCGTTTCCGGATTTACGCATGTTCCAGTCCGGAGCTAGGGAGCTCCATATGAAACGCGGTTTTCCCATTGGATGAAGTGCACCAGATCCTGCCTTCATGAGCTTCGATAATGGACCGAGTTATTGCTAATCCCAGCCCTGCGTTACTTGGACTTCCTTCGCGACGTGCCGGGTCAGCGCGATAGAATCGATCAAAGAGCTTTTCAAGGTGCTCGGGTGCAATGGTCTCCCCTGGGTTTTCCACCGTCACGATTGCACTCTTCAGATCCTGGCGGATATTCACGCTGATGGTGTGTCCCTCCGGGGTATAGCGCAGGGCATTCGAAAGCAGGTTCGAGATGGCTCTGTGCAGCATCAGCACATCGCCTCGGACACTTCCGGCTCCTGAGAGACTAAGTTCGATACTGCGTTCATCTGCCAGCAGACGGTAGTACTCGAGCAGTTTCCCAACCACCTCCTGTAGCTCTATCTCCTTGCTTTTCGGTTTGATTAAGCCGTTGTCGGACTTTGCCAGGAAAAGCATGTCGTCGATCATTCGAGACATGCGCTTCAAATCATCCAGGTTCGAGTACAAATTGTCTTCATAGTCCTCGATGTCCCGTTTTCTGGAGAGGACCACTTCCGTATGAGTCATCAGATTGCTGACTGGTGTACGCAGTTCGTGTGCAATGTCTGCAGAAAAATTTGATAGCCGGACAAAAGCATCATCCAGTCGGGACAACATCGCGTTGAACGACGAGACCAATTGTTGAAGCTCTTTGGGAACGGGCGCTAATGGAATGCGTTTATTGAGTGATTTAGCCGACATCGAAGCCGCGACCCTGGTCACCTGACGAATTGGGCGCATACCACTGCTTGCAACCATCCACCCCAACCCTGCACTGACGAGCGCACTGATTACCAAGCCAATCCAGAACCAGCGCTGAAGCGTCGCGAAGAAGGACATATGCTGAGTGACGTCATAGATCAAGATGACCGTAAATGGCTTCTCCTGGCCGGTAATCATCGCTTCCGCCGTCATCCCGCGGAACATCTGCTCATGTTCCTGCCACTCCCACACATTGCTGTTTGACGTCGTGCGGAACTGTTGTGGAACGTTGATTGGCCTTGGATCAGCGAAAAGCAGCGCTCCTTCACTGTCCAGGATGATGGCGGTCAAATCACGGTGGGCCCCGAGCAAAGCCTGTAACTCGGGCTTTATCTCGTTGAATTGATCGACGCTGGTCAGATCTCCCAGGATTCGCTGGGTGGATTCGAGCTTTTCGGTCAGGGCCTGCTGATCCAGCATTATGAAATGATGCTGGCTGAGGTGGTTGAAGCTGAGCCCGGCGACAGTGAGGACGGCCGTGACCGCAAGCATGAACATCAGGCTCATGCGCGTCGTTAGGGATAGACGGTTCATTCCGAGTCAGAGTCCGGTGAGTCGATCATGTAGCCCATGCCACGTGCGGTCTGGATCAGCTTGACTTCAAAGTCGTCATCAATCTTCGCCCTGAGCCTTCTAACCGCGACTTCGATCACGTTGGTATCGCTGTCGAAGTTCATGTCCCAGACTTGCGAGGCGATGAGCGATTTTGGCAGCACTTCGCCCCGGCGTCGGAGCAGCAACTCCAACAGCGCAAACTCCTTGGCCGTAAGGTCTATGCGTTTACCTCCTCGAATGGCTCTGCGCTTGAGCAGGTCGACTTCAAGATCAGCCAATCTCATGTGGGATTGAGTGGGTGCACTATTACCGCGACGCAACAGCGTTCTGACCCGAGCCAGCAATTCAGAAAATGCGAAGGGTTTGATCAGGTAATCATCAGCGCCGAGCTCAAGCCCCTTGACCCGATCTTCAACGCGGTCGCGAGCGGTCAGGAAAAGCACGGGGACATCTTTGCCGGAAGCGCGCACCTTCCGGAGTACTTCCCACCCATCCATACCCGGCATCATGACGTCCAGAATCAGCAGGTCATACGCTTCGCTCAAGGCATGTTGAAGGGCCTCGGTACCATTGGTATAGCGATCCACGTTGAAGCCCGCCTCAGTAAGGCCTTGCTGCAAATAGATACCTATCTTTGGCTCGTCTTCCGCAACCAAAAGTCTCATGGGGGTGGCTCTCAAGTGATGATAGGAGTGAGTTTGCAACGAATCCGTCGAGCCAACCAGCAACTGACAGAAATGTAATATTGGGCTCAGGTAGATGTCAGCGAGGGTTGTCTAGGGTTCGAACATGAGCACTTTCAAGTGTTCATCCGACTCTCCAGTGCGAAAAATCCTATCGAGTCGGACAACCTCCCTACGAAGGAACGGCCCAATGAACTACCTCACAATCTCGTTTCTGGCTGGCTCAATCCTGCTCCCGGCCTCGGTATGGGCTGAAGGTGGTGGAGACCGAGTGATGGAACGCATGGAAAACATGCGTGAAAGCGCCGAAGCCGTCCTGGTCCAAGCTGAAAAAGCCCCTGAGGGGAAGCGTGATGCGCACATGGCTGAGCACATAAAAATGCTCGGACAAATTATGAGCCAGCTGCATCAGGACCACCCTGATGCAGCAATGACACCCCAACAGCACCTCGCCTGGATGGAAAAGCACGACAAAATCGTTGATGGCGTTCTGAGCCAAATGCAACGTGAACACAAACTCATGGTTTCAGACAGTCAGTAATAGCGACTCTACCTTGAAGCTTTACGCATTCAACCTGGATGAAACGGCGTTGTTTGGCGCCGTGCTTTATTTCAGAAAGCTGACAGAAATGTAGTGTTCAGGTCAGTTAGCTGGCAGTTCCGTTTCCTTAACATAGCCAGCGCCTACTCATTCTCGTTCTTGAGGTCGTTATGAAAGTTAAATTTGTCACACCGCTGATTGCTGTAATGGCTCTGCTCCTGGGTAGTACTGCCATGGCCAGCTTGGGCCATGGGAAAAATGACAGTGGCCAGCCGGGAGCGGCGGCCGACGTGACTCGTACCATTGAAGTGACGATGGGCGACGTCTTTTTTGTTCCCAAAAACATCAGTGTCAAATCAGGTGAAACGGTTCGATTTGTCCTGCGCAATGAGGGCTCGCTGCTGCATGAGTTCAACATTGGTAAAGCTGCTGCCCATGCCGCCCACCAAAAAGAAATGGCAACCATGTTTCAGAACGGCACGCTTACCTCCAGTGGGCACGGGCAAGCAATGGCCGACATGGGGCACGGCAGCGGGGGTATGAAAATGGTTGGGATGGAACACAACGACCCGAACAGTGTTCTGATCGAGCCAGGCACAACCAAAGAGCTCATCTGGATCTTTGCCAAAAGCACCAGTTTAGAGTTCGCCTGCAACGTTCCGGGGCACTACCAGTCGGGAATGGTGGGGCAGTTTGAGGTGAAGTAGCCGGGGCTTGATCGGTATCAAAGTCTTCAAGCCAGCATTGACTACTCTCAGTCGTAGATGTCACAGCAACGTTGTCAGGATCCTGAGGACTGCACCATGGCTAACCATCTGCATCAGTCTGAAAATACTCCTTCACCATTTTGGAGGAGCAAAGTTGGTGTGGTACTGATCATGCTGTTTGCGATCGGTGCCTTCTACCTGGTTCGGGAACACTTCGGCCATGTTTCGCCTTACCTGCCGTATCTGATCCTGTTGGTATGTCCTGTGATGCATTTTTTTGGGCACAACCATGGCGGTCACAGTCGTCGCGGGCATCCGACAGAAACCAACAAAGATGAGAAAGGAAGCTAGTCATGCCCAATGCGGCAAGTCATCACGACCATCATCTTTCCGGCTCTATAAAACCCCAGGATGGAGGTTTACACGACCCGGTGTGCGGCATGGCCGTTACCCCACCGAGCAAGTTTAGTGAGCCTTTTAAGGGGCAGACGTATAGTTTTTGCAGTTTGAAGTGCCAAGAGAAGTTTCGAGCGGAGCCTGAGCGGTATACGAGCAATTCTCCAGATGCCATACACGCGAGTCATCCGAAACCAGTGAATGAGTCGCTGGTGGGCACAGAATTCACCTGCCCGATGCATCCGGAGATACGTCAATTCCGGCCCGGTACATGCCCAAAGTGTGGCATGACATTGGAGCCCGTCATACCCGGGCTTGAGGAGGAAGAAAACCCCGAACTCAAGGATTTCACTCGTCGCTTTTGGTGGTCCTTGCCGCTCACCATCATTGTCACAGTACTGGCCATGGCGGGCCACTCGCTGCAACTTGTCCATGGGGCGACACAGAACTGGATTGAACTCATCCTTGCCACCCCGGTGACCCTGTGGGCGGGCTGGCCCTTTTTTGTGAGGGGCATCGACTCAATTCGTCATCGCAGTCCAAACATGTGGACCTTGATTGGCCTGGGCACAGCGGCGGCCTACCTGTACAGCGTCGCAGCCACACTATTCCCCCAAAGTTTTCCCGCTACCTTCATGCAAGACGGTCGCATCGGGGTCTACTTCGAAGCCGCAGCAGTGATCATTTCACTGACGTTGTTGGGCCAGATGCTTGAGCTCAAAGCACGATCACAAACCTCTGCCGCAATTAAGTCCCTTCTGGGGCTGTCACCCAAGACGGCACGCAGGCTCAACGCCGATGGCCAAGAGGAAGATATTCCTTTGACACATGTGCACAAGGGGGATCGCCTGCGGGTGCGGCCGGGAGAAAAGGTTCCTGTCGATGGCTCTGTCCTGGAAGGTGAAAGTGCGGTCGATGAGTCGATGCTGACGGGTGAGCCCGTGCCGGTGATGAAGAGACCCGGAGATAGCCTGATTGGGGCAACGCTCAATACCCATGGCAGCCTGGTGATGGAAGCGCAGAAGGTGGGTGCTGAGACAGTGTTGTCGCAGATCGTGCAGATGGTTGCTCGTGCTCAGCGTTCCAAAGCGCCCATGCAACGCATGGCTGATGCCATCGCCGGCTATTTTGTGATGGGCGTCATTACGGTGTCCATCCTGACACTTTTGGGTTGGGGACTCTTCGGTCCTGAGCCCAGTTGGGTCTTCGGCCTGATCAATGCGGTCGCTGTACTGATCATCGCCTGTCCCTGCGCGCTGGGGTTGGCGACGCCGATGTCGATCATGGTTGCCACAGGTAAAGCGGCCAGCATGGGTGTGTTGTTCAGAGATGCCAACGCAATCGAGAACCTTTGCAAAATCGACACCCTGATTGTCGATAAGACTGGCACCCTGACGGAGGGACGCCCGGTGTTTCACAGTGTGGTGGCCACACAGAAGTTCGCCGCCCATGAAGTCCTTCAACTGGCCGCCAGCCTCGATCAAGGCAGTGAGCATCCTTTGGCTCATGCAATCGTGGATCACGCCCGAGCTGAAAATCTTGTATTGACCAAGCCTGAATCGTTCGAGTCCGGTTCTGGGATTGGCGTCAGCGGAATGGTGAGCGGTAAGAGAATCCAACTGGGTAACACGACCTTGATGGCAGATGCCGGTGTGGATATCAGCCCCCTGAGAAACTGTGCAGAGCAGTTACGGCTTGAGGGAATCAGCATCATCTACGTTGCTATCGACGGATTATTGGCAGGGTTGCTGGCAGTGTCAGACCCAATCAAACCAACCTCAAAAGAGGCTGTCACCAAGCTCAAGGCCGACGATGTAAAAATCATCATGGCCACCGGTGATGGTCTTACTACGGCCCGTGCAGTAGCCAAAGAGATGGGCATCGAGGAAGTGCATGGTGAAGTAAAACCCCAGGACAAAGAACGTCTGGTCGCAGACCTTCAGCAATACGGTCGGCGGGTTGCCATGGCTGGCGATGGTATCAATGATGCGCCGGCTCTGGCGCGAGCAGATGTGGGTATCGCAATGGGGACGGGGACAGATGTGGCGATGAACAGCGCACAGCTCACCTTGGTAAAAGGCGACTTGATGGGGATTCTTCGGGCGAGAGCCCTTTCTGTCGCGACAGTAAAAAACATGCGGCAGAATTTGGCTTTCGCGTTTCTCTACAACTCGATGGGCATTCCGCTCGCAGCAGGCCTTCTTTACCCAATGACCGGGCATCTGTTATCACCGATGGTCGCGGCCATTGCCATGAGTGTGAGCTCTGCATCCGTCGTCTTTAATGCATTGAGGCTGAGGAACATACATATAACGTGAAGTCACGGCACAGCTGAAGGTGCCGCGCAGACAAAGGTCAAATTCCAGCGTATCAGCGTCGATCTTACTGTTGAAACTAACCCTTCCCAATAGGGCTACTTTCAACCTGCCAGGTCGGATATTCAGCAGTCTAACGCCCGGGGCCAAGTCATGATCTCCAGGCGATGGACTAGACTGACGTGAGCAGTTCGTTGACGACGAACGGAGGGAGTCATGCTTGATTACTTCGCTTTGGGCCTCTTAATTTTTGTCGGGTTAGTCTTGTTTTACGGAATCCTCGTGCTGCATGACATCCCCTATAACATCGCCGTGAGCCGCAATCACCCTCATCAGGACGCGATCCATGTGACCGGTTGGGTCAGCATGTTCACCCTGCATGCGATCTGGCCGTTCCTGTGGATCTGGGCAATGTTGTACAAGGAAGATCGAGGGTGGGGCTTCAGCGATGGAAAGTCGCCGCAAAGCCATGTCGTTCACCTGGAGCACCAGGTGGCCGAACTGCAACAGCGCATCGAGCGGCTGGAAGGTGCAGCGGCGTTGCCACCAGCATCAGTGATGACTAACTCCGGTGAGGGCCGCTGAACTCAACCCACTTGCCGCAGGCCTCTTGTACCCATAGACCGGACATCTTTGATCACCGATGAGGTCAACGTTAGGGTGCTCACGCTGCTCATTTGCTTGCACATCCTGAGCTCATTTCAGATAGGAGCGCAGGGCCGAAATGGATTCTCCTGTCGTCGAAGAGGTCCGGAACGCCATTGCCGCCAGCCCGATCTGCGCGCACATCAGCGACCTTCATGTGTGGCCCGTAGGTAAAGGGAAATATGCATGCATCCTGAGTTTGACGACGGACCAAAATGCAACGCCCGCTTACTTCAAGGATCTTTTGTCAGTGCATGAGGAATTGGTTCACATCACCGTTGAACTCAACCCTACCCAATAAGCCTGCTTCAACTGTTCAGGCTTCCACGGATTAGCGAGCACGACTTCCAGTAGGGGGGATTTGTGCGAGCAATTATTCGCCGAGCATGAACTGAAGCACCAAAGCGCTATCATTTTTGAGCAATTGGGAACGGCCTGCTATCGCTTGTTCTTTCAAAATATCGTCAGAAAATCAAAACCTTACAGAACTGTAATTTTCACCTAAGGTTTCTGACAGGGGGCGAGTCTTAAAGTTATATCGAGCATTGAGCTCACTCCCCCGCGAATCACCTCTTGATGTGGATTCAACGGGTTAAGCAAATCTCATTCGAGGATACCCCCAATGAAATCCATGAAAGCACTGTTGGTCATTGCCGCATTAACCGTCTCCTCTCTGGCTATGGCCTCAGGCGGTGGCGACCGGACATTCGCTCGTATGGAAGCGGCAAAGAAGAACGCAATGGAAGCGTACCAAGCTGTCCAAAAGCGAACCGATCAAGCTCCTGTAGCTAAGAACTGAGCCAAGGCGGCCGAGCAAGCCAAATACTGAGCGTATTGATGCGATTCCAAGCTGACAGAAATGTAATCACTTCGGTGGTTAAAGTGTGGCAATTTCAGCGCTCGCCTGCCGTATGAATTTTGTCATTTGCGGCGGCGGGCAAGGCTCATCTGGATTCGCGACGAACTCCTAAGAGCACGCCTCAAACCGATAAGCACAACGCTCAGTGTGTTTCGCACGGTTTCCCTTTTGACTGATTGGATATAAACGGCATGCATTCCAAAACCTCTAGGCGGACCTTCGTCAAAGGCCTGGCCGCTGGTGGCATTCTCGGCGGTCTTGGTCTGTGGCGCACTCCTGTATGGGCCGTGACCAGCCCGGGTCTGCCGAGTGTTCTCACCGGTAACGAATTTGACCTGTTCATTGGCGAAACCCCCGTGAACATCACCGGTTCGCCGCGTACAGCCATGACCATCAATGGCACTTTGCCGGGGCCTCTGCTGCGGTGGCGTGAAGGGGATACGGTCACACTGCGCGTGAAGAACCGTCTGGATCAGGACACCTCCATCCATTGGCACGGGATCATCCTGCCGGCCAATATGGATGGCGTACCGGGTTTGAGCTTTCACGGCATCGCGCCCGATGGCATGTACGAGTACAAATTCAAGGTGCATCAGAACGGCACCTACTGGTATCACAGTCACTCGGGCATGCAGGAACAGGTCGGTGTCTACGGGCCGATCGTGATCGATGCCAAAGAGCCTGAGCCTTTCCAATACGACCGCGATTACGTGGTGATGTTGTCTGACTGGACCGATGAAGATCCTGGCCGAGTCATGGCCAAGCTCAAGAAGCAGTCGGACTACTACAACCACCACAAGCGGACCGTAGGCGACTTCATCGACGATGTGAGCCAGAAGGGTTGGTCCGCGGCAGTGGCGGATCGGAAAATGTGGGCAGAAATGAAAATGAACCCCACCGATCTCGCCGACGTCAGTGGGGATACCTACACCTACTTAATGAACGGCCAGGCCCCTAATGGCAATTGGACCGGGATTTTCAAACCGGGGGAAAAACTTCGCCTGCGCTTCATTAACGGCTCAGCCATGAGCTACTTCGATGTCCGTATTCCAGGCTTAAAAATGACCGTCGTGGCGGCCGACGGCCAGCACGTCAAACCGGTCAGCGTCGATGAGTTTCGCATAGCTGTGGCGGAAACCTATGACGTGATCGTCGAACCTGCCAGCGCAGAGGCTTACACCATTTTCGCCCAGTCCATGGATCGCACTGGCTATGCCCGCGGCACCTTGGCCCTGCGCGAGGGGCTGAGCGCACCGGTACCGGCAACTGATCCGCGCCCGCTTTTGACCATGGATGACATGGGGATGGGGGGAATGGACCATGGCAGCATGTCCGGTATGGACCACAGCGCCATGAAGCAAGGTGACATGTCCGGTATGGCCGGCATGGATCACAGCAAGATGACTGGCATGGACCAGGGTGACATGTCTGGCATGGCCGGTATGGACCACAGCAAGATGGCCGGTATGGACCATGGTGACATGTCAGGGATGGCTGGCATGGGTGGAATGGAAGGCATGGAGATGCAGTCGCACCCGGCCTCCGAGACCAATAACCCCCTGGTCGATATGCAAGCCATGAGCACTACGCCAAAACTCAACGACCCGGGTATTGGCTTACGGAACAACGGCCGTCGTGTGCTCACATATTCCGACCTGAAGAGCACCTTCCAGGACCCTGATGGCCGCGAACCCAATCGTACAATCGAACTGCACCTGACTGGCCATATGGAGAAGTTTTCCTGGTCATTCAACGGCATCAAATTCTCCGACGCCGAGCCGTTGCGGCTCAAGTATGGCGAGCGCCTGCGTATCACGCTGGTGAACGACACTATGATGACCCACCCCATCCACCTCCACGGCATGTGGAGCGACCTCGAGGATGAGCACGGCAAATTCATGGTGCGCAAACACACGATCGACATGCCACCCGGTACCAAACGCAGCTATCGCGTTACCGCCGATGCCCTGGGACGCTGGGCCTATCACTGCCACCTGCTGTTTCACATGGAAATGGGCATGTTCCGTGAAGTACGGGTTGATGAGTAAAGGAGACGGATTATGAGCAGATATCTGAATCGTCAGTCATTGTTCGGTTGCGCCCTTGCCATCGGCATATTGAGTGGAGTGCCCTTGGTACAAGCTGGGGAAGGCAATGCCGAGCACGCTCACGCTGCCGCCGACACAGACAAGTCAGCAACAAAGCATAAGACCAAGCCAAGTGAGTCCAAGTCTGATCACGGTTCCATGGATCATGGAACGGTGGACCACAGCAAAATGAATCACGAGTCGATGGATCATGACTCAAACACTAAAAAAGCGGATTGAGACCATGAACCTTAAGCTTTTACGTCCGACCCTGATGGCGTTGACGGTTTCAGTCAGCTCTGTGTTTGTTGGTATCGTTACCGCGGCTGAAGAGATGGATCACTCCCAAATGGATCACGGTTCGATGGGAACCATGGACCATAGCAAGATGGGGACAATGGATCACGGCAATATGAACATGGACCAAGGCCAAATGGAGGGCATGGATCACAGCACCATGAATATGGATGCTGGGGCAACCACCATGAGCCGGACGCCCATTCCTGTATTGACCGATGCTGATCGTCAGGCCGCCTTTCCGCCTGTCGCAGGTCATGGCGTTCATGACAAGAAACTCAATTCTTTCGTCCTCTTGGATAAATTTGAATACCAAGATGCGGATAACGGCAGCACTCTGAATTGGGAGGCCAAAGGTTGGATCGGTGGCGACGTCGATCGTTTGTGGCTGCGCTCGGAAGGTGAGCGTACTAATGGTGTGACGGAAGATGCCGAACTCCAGGCGCTTTGGGGCCATTCCATCGGTCCATGGTGGGATGTTGTCACCGGTGTGCGCCAGGACTTCAAACCCGGTTCACCGCAGACATGGGGGGCTATTGGGATCCAGGGCATGGCCCTCTACAATTTCGAAACTGAAGCAACCGCTTTCATCGGCGAGAACGGCCAGACCGCCGCTCGACTGGAAGGTGATTACGACATTCTGCTCACCAACCGCTTAATCTTGCAGCCGACAGCTGAAGTGAACTTTTATGGAAAAAACGACCCGCAGCGCGGCATTGGCTCTGGATTAGCCAATACCGAAATAGGCTTGCGGTTACGCTACGAGATCGTTCGTGAGTTTGCCCCCTATATTGGGGTTACCTGGAGTCGCTCATACGGCGAAACCGCCGATTTGGCCAGCGATGAAGGGGACGATACCAATGAGGCACGATTTGTAGCCGGTATTCGCATGTGGTTCTAAGGAGCTGTCATGAAAAGAACAATAAAAACGTTGAGTGCTGCCAGTGTGGTCGCCGCCATTGTAGGCGCCGGTGTCGTGTATTTCGGGGTGTTTAATGTGGGCGCCGATGACCCACATTCGCAGGCCGTGCACTCCCTACTCTCAACCGCCCGGGATCGATCGATCGAAGTACGCTCCCGAGACATTGAAGTCCCCGACCTGACAGACGAAGCGCTCATTCGTGCAGGTGCTGGCAACTACAATGCTATGTGCATTGGTTGCCACCTGGCTCCAGGGCTCGAGCAAACTGAGTTAAGTAAGAGCCTCTATCCGGCACCTCCCAACTTGTCGAAGCTTGGTATCGATGGAAACCCAGCGGCAGCGTTCTGGATCATAAAGCACGGTATCAAGTCCACGGGCATGCCCGCCTGGGGTAAAAGCATGGCCGATCCCTATATCTGGGGAATAGTCGCTTTTCTTCAGCAGCTTCCGGGTATGGATGCTCAGGAATACAGAGCGCTAGCTGCGAGCAGCGGTGGCCACCAGCATGGCGGTGGTGAAACCAAGATGCATAACCATGAAGGTCAGCATGATGGGCAAAAAGAAGAGACATCTGGACATCATCATGATGCAGGTGTCACTGAAGAGTTCGCCGAAGTTGATGTTCACCACGGCGACACAAGCGGCGCCCATGCCCATGATGAGGCCGTAGCGCCCAATAAGGATGAAAGTGTCGAGCACGCCCATCCTGAAGGCATGGGTTCTTCACATGATGCTCCTGCAACTTCAGCCGCTCAGCCAAAGACTCATACCCATGCCGATGGCAAGGAGCACACTCATGAACAATAGTTTTCGTCGTTCCGTCCGCGCACTTCACCTCGCGACATTTGCGGTTCTGTTTATCGGCTCAGCTGCCCACGCTGCTGAACCTCTGACGATTGATGTCTATCGAGAGCTTTACTGCGGATGCTGCAAGAAGTGGATTAAGCACCTTGAAGCGAACGGCTTCACCGTCATTGATCATGTAGAAACAAACATGAGCGCGGTCAAGCAGGAACTGGGCGTCCCTCAGAACCTCTCGTCCTGCCACACTGCGGTGATCAATGGGAAATTTGTTGAAGGCCACGTGCCTGCCGAGCAAATAGTCGAGTTGACTAAGCGCACCGACCTTCTCGGGATTGCTGTACCCGGCATGCCGGTAGGCTCGCCTGGGATGGAGGACGGTGGAATGCAGGAAGCCTACCAAGTCATCGGCCTGACCAAAGCAGGTGCTGATCAAGTGATCGCTGAGTACCCAGCACACTAGTTTTCAAACTGCCCGTCTTCCTTGCATGGTCACTGCTCGTGACCATGCAAGTGAAGCGCCCTTACCCAAGAACGCAGAACGCTGTGTGATGGAAAGCATGAGCCAGCGTAAGGGTGCATGCCGAATGTCCGATTCTGGCCGGAACGTCCGCTTGTGGCCGTTCTCTGCCGATCATGGTTACGAAGCTTGCGGGCCAAATCCAATGCATTCCGAGGGATGGATGCCAGGATGGCTTAAAAACAAGATATTTTAGATTTTTTTACCATTCACTTGCCGTAATCAGCGGAAAATTCTAGAGGGCTAGCGTTATGCGCAATTATGCAAAAATTCATAATTTAACTGGAGACATGTTTGGGTGAAAAAAAACCAGGTGTGCAGGAGATCGGTAAAAACAAGGGTGGATTCAACCGTCTCTTAATATCCCAGACCTTTAGGGGCGTTTTCTGCCGGTCATTAATACGAGGCGTGGTGGTCAAATCAGAACGGTGACGGTTCATGACCGCACGCGCGATTGCTGTCCCGCACTTAAACCTTGTCCAAAAATTCCAGCAGTAAGGAAAAGAAATATTTCCTTTAAGTGCTGGAAATAGCCATAAAGACAATATTTCTTTACTTACCGCTTTTGGCCGTTCTCTGCCGATCATGGTTACAAAGCGTGCTGGTCAAATCCGATGCAATCGGTGGTCAGAACGAATGCAAATGACTGGTCAGGTCGAATGCAAACGGGTGGTCAAGTGGAGTGCAATTTCGCACCAGAAGTCCCCATCAGTCGCAATTAATCTGAGCCGAAAAATGCATTGATTGCGAGCACGATCGTTTTTGATTGCAAGCTTTTACACTTAGGGTGAGCAGTAGGATACGCTCGAAAAACTCAAAAATAGTTACCACGGCTAAAGCATTGAATTATATGGCTAAAGTAAATACTAACGGTTAGCTAGGGTCCAGAATTGTTGGCATCGCTGAATTTTTCGTTAACCGTGGCCATATCCGGGGCCATCTTTGATTTTTGCACGCGGTTGGTGATCCGTCCGTTCCATCGATTGGCTTCTGCGACCTGAGTGTGAAGCCGGTCGAAGTCCTTGAGAAACTCGATTCGGATTTCCTTGCGTTGCGCCATCAGTTGAATGTGTGCGGTGGTATTGCTGAACGGCGTGGCCTCCGAACGGGCAATCATTTGATCGATGCGGTTGAGGTGTTCCACCAGGCGCTCCTTGACCAAAGCGATCCGCCGTACCCATCGGTCGACGATGACCCAGGCGCAGCGGCTTTGAGCATCTTCGACCAGCATGCGT
>RCUR01000154.1_pt1 | contig 23499 bp, 18 predicted proteins | sample 2166151 | NCBI WGS metagenome assembly RCUR01 (sample SAMN09932785, study PRJNA488358) | compost metagenome | isolation source: compost soil in an enriched community | place: Germany: Experimental Botanical Garden
CGTCAGTATCAGGACATCCGTTCAAAGCAGCTAAACCAGCAACTTCTGGACATTCGTCACTTGCATCAACGATTCCGTCTCCATCAGTATCAGGACATCCGTTGAATTGTTTCAAACCAGCAACTTCTGGACAAGCATCATCTTTATCATAGATTCCGTCACCATCTGTATCTTTTCCTCCAAATTTGAATATAAGACCAGCTGAATGTTGGAAATGAGATGGAGAATCAATTACTCCATAATAATCTTCTCTATCACCAAATGAAGTTTTGTATTTTGTAGCCAATTCAAAACCGATTGCTTCAGTAAACCATAAAGTCAAACCTGCACCTGGGTTTACAGTTCCGTAACTATCTTTTCCAAGAAACACATAACCTCCACCTAAAGATAAGGATGGATCAATCACTTTTGATTTAATCAAATTCATGAAACTGTATTTTACAGTTGCATCAATTCCATAATACATCAAATCACCAGGATTAGTTACAATATAACCTCTTGAATCGTGACCTGCAGCTGTTGGTCTAAAATAAACAGCTTTGTCTATTTTATTTACAGATCCTGTAAGCCCAACACTGAAATCACTACCAACGTGTCTAGACACACCGATGTAAGATACAGAAGGAAGGATGTTCCAATTGGTTTTAGCATCAAAAAACTGAGAAAAATGCTGATCTAGCCAATTGTTTCCACCACCAGCACTAGTTTTAGTGTCAACGGCATTAACTCCAAAAGAGATAGCCCATGGATTGTTACTGTCTTGTGCGTGAGAACTTAAACCCATCACCATCATCACAGCAACTAAAAGTTTGTTAAGATGTTTCATACTTAATTTTTTTAATTACAATTTAGTTAATTACAGACAAAAGTAACACCAAAATTTTTAAATACAAAATGAAATGTTAAAAAAAACCTACAAAAAAAAATAAAACTCAAAATTAAAGCACTTTTAAATCTTTTCCAACCTCTAAAAAAGCCGCAACAGCCCTGTCTATATGCTCTTTAGAGTGCGCAGCAGACAACTGCACTCTAATTCTTGCTTTGTCCTTTGGAACGACTGGAAAAAAGAAACCTATCACATAAATGCCTTTTTTCAGCAGTTCATCCGCCATTATTTGGGACAATTTAGCATCATACAGCATAACGGGCACAATTGCAGAGTCACCATCAATGATATCAAAACCTGCTTTTTTCATTCCTTCCTTAAAATAATTAGTATTCCACTCTAATTTATCCCTTAATACAGTATCCCTTTGTAATATTTCAAAAACTTTTATAGAAGCTCCAACAATTGCAGGTGCCAAAGAATTAGAAAACAAATAAGGTCTGGAGCGCTGACGCAATAATTCGATAATTTCTTTTTTGGCGGTTGTATATCCACCCATAGCACCACCAAGCGCTTTACCTAATGTTCCTGTAATAATATCCACTCTACCCATTACTCCTTTTGCCTCTAGCGTTCCTTTTCCAGTTGCACCAATAAATCCTGCAGCATGACATTCATCAACCATAACCATTGCATCATATTTGTCAGCCAAATCACAAATTTTATCCAAAGGCGCCACGACACCATCCATCGAGAAAACACCATCGGTCACAATTAACTTGAAACGACATCCTGCTTCATTAGCCTTAATAAGCTGCTGTTCCAAATCATCCATGTTACTGTTTTCATAACGGTAACGTGCCGCTTTACACAAACGAACACCATCTATTATAGAAGCATGATTCAAACTATCCGAAATTATCGCATCATTTTCTCCTAACAAAGGCTCAAAAACACCACCATTAGCATCAAATGCCGCTGCATAAAGAATTGTATCTTCCGTTCCGTAGAAGTCGGATATCTTTTTTTCCAATGTTTTATGAATATCTTGTGTCCCACAAATAAAACGAACGGATGACATTCCGAAACCATGGGAATCCAAAGTATCCTTTGCCGCCTGAATCACTTCCGGATGTGACGATAATCCCAAATAATTATTGGCACAAAAATTCAACACTGTTTCACCATTAACAGTGATTTCTGCCCCTTGAGGAGAAGTGATTATTCTTTCTTTTTTGAAAATTCCATTATCTACAATGGTCTGCAATTCTGACTGTAAGTAATCTTTGATTTTTCCGTACATAATTTAATTTCTTTGGTTTAAAGTTTATAGCTTATAATTTAGATGCAAAGGCACCGTATCAAAAAATTTTTACAAATTTACTATAACGATTTCTTTCCCTATGTATATCAATGCCTTTTTAACTACTTTATAACCCATTTTCTCAATAGCTTCCTGATAATTATCCAATTGTTGCTGGTATTTAACATTATGTATCCCCGTTTTATAATCCAACAACAACACTTCTTTATCTTTAGTCAAAACCATTCTATCTGGCTTTACCGTCTTACCATCTTTTTGAATAATCGTTTGTTCATTCAAAATTTCATTTCCTTCAGCAAAATAAATTGACAATTCAGAATGACCAACAATTTCCTGAACCGTTTTACAAACAGCCTCCTTTTGCCCAAAAGTTATCAACCCGCTTTCTATAGCTTTGGTTACAGCCAAATCAATATCACTTCTTGTTTTCACAAAAGAAAGAATTTCATGAATTAAATTTCCGTACTCAATAGCTTCCTGCTGTTGTGTTCCCCACATTAGAGCTTCACGTTGTGCTATTTTTATATTTTTTGGATCTAGAATTTCCGAAACTAAAGGAATCGTCTTGGAAGCATCAACATGTTGTTTCACCGAAGATAATTTCGCTGCACTTCCAAATTCATATTCTAATCTATTTTCATCAAAAAGGCCTTTATCATCTAGATAATTGATAAAAAAAGCACACATATTATTTTTTGGAACTTCACCTTTACTTGACAAATTCATATTCGAAATTACATACAACTGCTCCTCAGCCCTTGTTAAAGCAACGTACAAAACATTTATATTGTCTAATAATTCTTCTTGCTTTTTTTGATTATAAACCTCCGCCGCTTCCTCACCAAAACCTTCTACCGCACTACTGTTATCAATTAAGACTTTTGGCAAACCCAAATCTTGCTCCTCTGCATTCAACCACAACTTATCCTTTGGCTTTCGATTATAATCTTCCTCCGCAAAAGGAAAAATAACAACCGGAAACTCCAATCCTTTTGACTTGTGAATGGTCATAATCCGGACCGCATTATTCCCTTCAGGAGAGGGAATACTAAATTTCTCTGCATTTTTATCCCAAAAACTTAAGAAATCTGAAATCCCCGCTTGGTTACGAACATCTCGCTCCAAAACAATATCTAAAAAATACTGAACATAAGCATTCCCAATATTTGGATTTAGGAACTTAGAAATAATAATCTCGACCGCTTCGTACAATGATTTTTTTCTAATGTTTTGAAACGACAGCCAAATATCAAAGCCCATTAGCCAATTTTCAAATTCAGATTCCTGAAATAAAGCCATTCCTTGGGCAATAAAATCATGAACCGGTAATTTATCCTGAATATACTCACCTATATAATGTAGGAAATAGGCTTTTGCTTCTAAATCGGCATTGTTTTTTAGGTATTTTAACAAATGAATAATTAATCGGACTTCTGTCGCATTTTGAATCATCAAGGTTTCTGACGACAAAAGCGGAATTCTTTGCTCTGTTAAATAATTTGCTATCGCGATTCCTTGGTCACGTTTTCTGGTCAGAATAACAATGTCTTTGTACTGAAAACCTTGTTGCAATACTTTTTGAATTGTATTTAATGTCGCTAAAACATACAAATCGGCTTTACCTAAAACTTCTTCCTCTTCCTCTACAGTTTCTGTTTTTGGAATAAAAGAAATATTTACATAACCTCCGGTTTTATCATTGGTTTTTTGATAGCTGTGATTTTCATACAAATCCTTGTAATCTAAATGAACAAATTCATTGGACAATAATTTAAAAAAATCATTATTAAATTCGATTATCTGTGAATAAGAGCGATAATTTTTATCTAAATGTTCCAGTTTTTTATCGGGATTATTGAATGGATTTTGGTCTTTACTCAATTCGATAAACTGCTCTGCTTTTCCGCCACGCCATCGGTAAATAGACTGTTTTGGATCACCCACAATCATCAAAGTACCTTTCACACCAAAATCATCCTGACCTGAAAGTGCATTATCGATAAGCGGAATCAGGTTTTGCCATTGCATTTCGGAAGTATCCTGAAATTCATCAATAAAAAAATGGCGGTAGCGCTCGCCCAATCGTTCATATATAAAAGGTGCCGGCTGATTCTGAATTTCACGATGGATAATGGCATTAAACTCAGAAATAGAAAGTATATTCTGCTCTTCCTGAATTTTTGCCAATTCGTTACTGACCGTATTTAACAACGACAGCGGCGTAATATTCTTCAAAAAGGCTTTATAGAAATTTATCTTTTCGAAGGTTTTATAGACTTTATCTAAAAATTGCAACAAATCAGGAATGATGTTTTCAATAATCGCACGGTCTTTTGCTGTTTTATTGATTTTTATATCATCAAATTCATGGTAAGTTTTATTTTTAGGATTAAATTTTCCTTCTTGAATACTCAACAAATGTTTTGGGAAATGTCCTGCGGAAAATGATTTGGTATCAATTCCGTTTCTATCGATTAACAACAATGCTTCATCTGCAAAAACAATACTCTCCTTTTCTAAAACTTGGCAAGCTTCGGCTAATTTCTTTTTTATTTCAACAAATTCAGCGATGGTTTTGTCCTGAAAATGGGTTATTTCACTTCGGTTGTTTTCGTTAAGAACCAAACGACCTGTCTCCAGAATCTCTCGCGAAATATCCCAGGATTTATCATCGTCCGTTTTTTCCATCGTGAAATCAACTAACAACTTTGTCAATGTTTCATCTTCACCGGCTTGTGCTATAATTGCATCAACAGCTTCAATGAGTAAGTTTTCTGTATCTAAAGTCACCTCAAAAGTCATCGGTAAATTCAAATCGTGCGCAAAGGCCCGAATCACTTTATGCGTGAATTTGTCGATGGTCGAAATATCAAAAGCAGCATAATTATGAATAATATGCTTGATGATTTGCTGTGATTTGGTTTTGATTTGAATAATAGAAAGCTCCGTATCAATAGCCAAGTCTCTCATTAAATCCTGCGCTTTCTCGCTTGGTTCGTCCTTGGCAAATTCAGAAAGACTACCTACGATTCGGCTTTTCATTTCGTGCACCGCTTTATTGGTAAATGTGATGGCGAGAATATTACGATACGCATCATTTTTAGGCGCAACAAGGATAATTTTCAGGTATTCTTTGACGAGCGCATAGGTTTTTCCGGAACCTGCCGATGCGTCGTATATGGAGAATGAAGGTCTTTGCATGTCTGTGAGGTTCTGGGTTGCTAAGTTACTAAGGTTTTTGTTAATTCCGAAAAGCCCTAGCCCTGATAGTAGTGAAAATCCTTTTACAAGCTGAATGCCTTTTGGCTTCGAGCTTGTAAAAGATTGCAACGAATAGCAGGAAATAGCTCCTAAAAACACAAGTATTAGTAGGTTGCTTTTAAAAATTGTCCCGAAACCTCGGGATAAAACTTAAAAGTAGTATTTTTGCAGCATGGAAACAAATAGACAGAAAAAAATAGGCGGGGTTATCCAAAAAGATTTGGTGGACATCCTGCAAGGTGAAGTGAGAAAAAACGGACTTACCAATTTGGTAATTTCAGTATCCAAAGTTGTTGTAACTTCAGATTTATCTGTGGCTACGGTGCATTTAAGTATTTTTCCCCAAGAAAAAGCAAAAGAAACATTAGCTGCGATTAAAACCAACAGCAACTTAATAAAACACGATTTATCACAAAGAGTTCGCTTGCAATTGCGAAGAGTTCCTAATTTGGTTTTCTTTATTGATGACTCTTTAGACTACATTGAAAAAATCGATAATGCTTTAAAAAACCAAGAGAATCCAATTGAAAATCGCGATCTTTTAGAAAAACGCAGACAATCTTAAATTGAATTTCCCGCTTTACATAGCCAAAAGATATATTATCAGCAATAGTAAAAACAATGCTATTAATATCATCAATCGTATTGCCAGCATGGGAATTATTGTTGGTTCTTTGGCTTTGTTTGTGGTATTATCCGTTTTTACCGGACTGAAAGATTTTAGTCTTTCGTTTACCAATGATATTGATCCGGATTTAAAAATAAGTTCCACTTTAGGAAAATCTTTCCTTATTTCTCCAAATCAAGAAAGTCAAATCAAGAAGATTGACGGTATCGTTTCGTTTTCTAAAATAATCGAAGAACGCGTCTTGTTTACTTTTGATGGTAAACAGGAAGTTACGTACCTAAAAGGCATTGATAGTAATTTCACCAAAGTGAACGCTATTGAAAAAAAGCTTTTCAACGGTCAGTGGCTAAACCCCGACACCTATCAAGTTGTGGTAGGCTATGGGATTTCCCAAAAATTCTCCATGGGATTGCTTGACTTCAACAACCAATTGGAAGTTTTTGTTCCGAAACCAGGAAAAGGAGCTATTGAAAATCCAGAACAGGCATTCAATAAAACCGATGTTATCCCTGTGGGAATTTATGCTATTAGTGAGGACTTGGATTCCAAATATGTTTTTGCCGATTTGGGTTTGGCGCAAGAATTATTAGAATATAAAACCAACCAGGTTTCAGGCATAGAAATAAAAACAAAAACTACTGCAGATGAAGCGGCTATTATAGACCAGCTTCAAACCATTTTCAACAACAAAATTACCATAAAAAACAGGGCTCAACTTAATGAATCCTTGTACAAAATGCTGAATACCGAAAATATTGCCGTGTATTTAATCTTTACATTGGTGATAGTCGTGGCACTTTTTAATTTGATTGGTGCGCTGATCATGATGATTTTGGACAAAAAAGGAAACCTGAAAACCTTATTCAATTTAGGAACCGAAATCAAAGATTTACGAAAAATATTCCTGCTCCAAGGCACTTTACTAAGTGTTTTCGGCGGAATTATCGGCTTGGTTTTAGGAATTGTAATTGTGTTATTACAACAGCAATACCAATTGATTATGATTACTCCTACCCTGGCTTATCCTGTAGTTTTTACCCTTGAAAACGTATTAATTGTTATGGGAACGATTATCACGCTTGGGTTTATCGCTTCACTGATTGCGAGCAGTCGCGTCAGTAAGAAGCTGTTGGATTAGAGATATTATACCTAGTGCATGAGATACTTACAGTGAATCTTTACACCACCTCATAATCAGCATACGCCTCTTTAATATCATCCAAATGCGCGAATATTTCTTCTGGACGATCTAGGGTTACTAGTTTTTGTCTAAAGGTTTTGAAAGAATGAATTCCTTTGAAATAATTAGTGTAATGCGGTCTGGTTTCAACAATGCCTAAGCGCTCTCCTTTCCATTCCATTGCCCAGGTTAAATGGTTACGCACTGCTTCGACTCTGTCGGCGACGGTGGGTTTGTCCAAATGTTCGCCTGTTTTGAAATAATGCTTGATTTCGTTAAAAATCCAAGGATACCCAATAGCGGCGCGACCAATCATTATTCCGTCGATACCGTATTCGTTTTTATAATGCAATGCTTTTTCGGGAGAATCAATGTCGCCATTTCCAAAAATAGGCATTGTGATTCTCGGGTTGTTTTTGACGCGGGCAATATGCGACCAGTCGGAATGGCCTTTGTACATTTGTGCGCGGGTTCTGGCGTGGATGCTCAAAGCAGCAACACCAATATCCTGCAAACGTTCAGCAACTTCGTCTATATTTATGGAGCTGTCGTCCCATCCCAAACGTGTTTTTACGGTAACAGGCAAATGCGTGCTGTCGATAACGGCTTGCGTCAAACGAATCATTAAATCTACGTCTTTCAAAACTCCGGCACCAGCGCCTTTGCAAACTACTTTTTTGACTGGACAGCCAAAGTTGATATCTATTAAATCGGGGTTTACGGTAGAAACTATTTTAGACGACAACGCCATAGCTTCTTCGTCTCCACCAAAAATCTGGATTCCAACAGGGCGTTCGTAATCGAAGATGTCTAATTTCATTCGGCTTTTGATGGCGTCGCGAATTAGGCCTTCGGAAGAAATAAATTCGGAGTACATTAAGTCGGCGCCGTGTGTTTTGCATAATCTTCGGAAAGGAGGGTCGCTCACGTCTTCCATAGGTGCTAACAGTAGGGGGAATTCGGGTAATATAATGTTGCCAATCTTAATCATCGTCCTTTAAATTTTTTGCAAAATTACATTTTTTAAGCGAAAGGATAAAAAACTTAATAAGATTAGATAACTAAGAAGATGATTTTGAATAATTTGCTAACTAATTAAGGGGTATATGTATTACAATTTGAAAAGACTTTGGGCAAATGCTTGAGTTTCCTATTTTGAAACTTTGAAACTGTTGAATTTAGAGTATATTTGCAGATTAATTGTCGCTTTACGGCGTTTGCGTGAGGGAGCAGTGGAAAGCCCGCAGTAAAGTGCAGCGATAGAGGAACTTTGCGAGGACTTGTAGCGAATAGCCCGACCCTTGTGGTCACGCCCATACTTCGGCTACGCTCAGCATGACATAAAATTTGATATTAGGATAAGATGAAACATATTAGGAATTTTTGCATTATTGCACATATTGATCACGGAAAAAGTACATTGGCGGACCGGTTATTGGGGGCAACTCAAACGGTAACGGCTCGTGAAGAAAAGGCGCAATTGCTGGACAATATGGACTTGGAACGTGAACGTGGTATCACGATCAAGAGTCACGCGATACAAATGGAATATACGTATAAAGGGGAAGAATATATCTTGAACCTGATCGATACTCCGGGTCACGTGGATTTCTCCTATGAAGTTTCGCGTTCTATTGCGGCTTGCGAAGGCGCATTGTTGATTGTGGATGCTGCGCAAAGTATTCAGGCACAAACAATTTCTAACTTGTATTTGGCTCTAGAAAATGACTTGGAAATTATTCCGGTTTTGAACAAAGTGGATTTACCAAGTGCTAATCCAGAGGAAGTAAGTGATGATATTATTGACTTGCTTGGATGTAAGTTGGAAGATATTATTCACGCTTCGGGTAAAACTGGTTTTGGTGTAGAAAATATATTGGCTGCGATTATTGAAAAAATTCCACCTCCAAAAGGAGTAAAAGACGAGCCTCTTCAAGCTTTGATATTCGATTCACATTACAATCCGTTTCGCGGAATCGAAGTAATTTTCCGTGTGAAAAATGGAGAAATTCGCAAAGGACAAAAAATAAAGTTCATGGCTACCGGAAATGAATATTTTGCCGATGAAGTTGGGACATTGAAATTGAATCAAGTTCCTAAAAATGTTATTTCAACTGGAGATGTTGGGTATTTGATTTCGGGAATTAAAGAAGCCAAAGAAGTAAAAGTTGGTGATACGATTACCGATGCCAAAACGCCGACTACCAATATGATTACTGGTTTTGAGGATGTAAAACCAATGGTATTTGCTGGGATTTATCCTGTAGATACAGAAGATTATGAGGATTTGCGTTCTTCTATGGAAAAACTGCAATTGAATGATGCTTCATTGGTATTTGTTCCAGAAAGTTCTGCGGCTTTAGGGTTTGGTTTCCGTTGTGGATTCTTAGGAATGTTGCACATGGAGATTATCCAAGAGCGATTGGAGCGTGAGTTTGACATGACTGTAATCACTACGGTTCCGAACGTTTCGTATTTGGCTTACACCAAAAAACATCCGGATACCGCTTTTACAGTTAACAATCCATCTGATTTACCGGAACCTTCCAAATTAGACAGAGTTGAGGAACCTTTTATCAAAGCTACGATTATTACCAAAGCTGATTTTGTTGGAAACGTAATGAGTTTGTGTATTGAAAAACGTGGTCAAATTACGAATCAAACCTATTTGACAACGGAACGTGTAGAATTGAATTTTGATATGCCTTTGGCAGAGATTGTATTTGATTTTTACGACAGATTGAAAACGGTTTCAAAAGGATATGCCTCATTTGATTATTCTCCAATTGGAATGCGAACTTCAAAATTAGTTCGTTTGGATGTTTTATTGAATGGTCAAACGGTTGATGCCCTTTCTGCATTGATTCACGAAGACAATGCGTATAACATTGGTAAAAAAATGACCGAGAAATTGCGTGAATTGATTCCGAGACAACAATTTGATATTCCGATTCAAGCGGCTATTGGCGCCAAAATCATTGCCCGTGAAACGATTAAAGCCTTACGTAAAGACGTTACTGCCAAATGTTACGGTGGGGATATTTCCCGTAAACGTAAATTGTTGGAAAAACAGAAAAAAGGTAAAAAACGTATGCGTCAAGTAGGAAATGTTGAAATTCCGCAAGAAGCGTTTATGGCGGTACTGAAGTTGAATGATTAGACCCCTACCCCCTAAAGGGAGAATTGAGGAAAGAATATAAAAAAACCTGATAATGTAAAAATTATCAGGTTTTTTTAGTTCCCCCTTTAGGGGTTAGGGGCTTATTTATCCTTCAACCAATCAAACAATCGTTTGGCATCTTCTCCTTTAAACAATTGTGTTCCCTCGTTCATTGTGGCGGCAGAACCACAGGCAACACCCCAACGAATAACTTCTTTCAGGCTTTTATTTTGCGAAAGCGCCCAAACCATTCCGCCCACCATACTGTCTCCCGCTCCAACGGTACTTCTTTTGACAACATTGGGAGCAGGCACAAATTCAAACGCATCTTTGGTAACCAATACAGCACCTTGTGGACCTAGAGAAACAGCAACGATCTCGGCTCCACCTTTGGCAATGATTTCTTTGGCAGCTTCATTTACCTCTCCTATTTCCAAATGCTCCACACCTATTAATTTTGCCAATTCTCCAACATTAGGCTTAATCATGTAGACCCCTGCTTCGAGAACTCTCGTCATCGGTTCACCATAGGCATCAACAATTAGTTTTATCCCAGATTTCTTAGTGATTCCGGCTATTTGTTTGTAAAAATCAGGTGGTAAACCTTCATTCAAACTACCGCTAATTACTAAATATTTGCACCTTAAATTTTGAATTATCTGAACAATTTGATCTTTCTCGGCAGCATTGACTTCTGCTCCCTTAAACCCGAAACGGTATTGCAAATTCGTATTATCATCGACTGCAACAAAACTTTCTCTTGTCCAACTGTGAATTGCTACGGCTTCAAAAGGTATATTTTCTTTTTCTATCAGTTCCTTTAGCATGGTACCCGAAGCTCCTCCGGATGTAAATATAGCTTTAGAAACCCCTCCCAAACGTGCAATAGCCTTAGAAACATTAATTCCTCCTCCACCGGCATCATAACGTGGTGTTTCACATCGAATTTTTTGCTCAGGAATTAAGCCTCTGAAATGAGAACTTTTATCTAATGCCGGATTAACCGTTAGGGTAACAATATCGAATGATTCCATTATGAGTGAATTTAAATTATTATAAAGGTCTGAAAAAAATAGGAAATATACCTATCAATCATCGCGTAAAAACACTAAAACTTTGCAACAAAATAACTTTGCAAGTTTGTACCTTTGCAGCTCTAAACTTTATTAAATTAAAATATGCGAATGAAGCCATTGCTTCGTTCCTCACAATAGCCATGATTGAAGACAAAAACCCACAACGTACCAGTATTTCGCAATTAGGAGAATTTGGCTTGATTGATCACTTAACAAAAAACTTTCAAATCACGCAAGCATCAACCTTAAAGGGAATTGGAGACGATGCAGCAGTACTTGATTTTAAAGATAAAAAAGCCGTCATCTCTACAGATTTGTTGATTGAAGGCGTACATTTTGATTTAGCCTATATGCCTTTAAAGCATTTGGGATACAAAGCTGTTGTAGTCAACTTGTCTGATATTTGCGCCATGAATGCCAAACCGACGCAAATAACAGTCTCTATTGCAGTTTCTAATCGCTTTCCTCTGGAAGCCTTAGAAGAATTATTTGAAGGCATTACACACGCTGCCAATGAATATAAAGTAGATGTTATTGGCGGAGACACCACTTCCTCACAAAAAGGATTAATTATTAGTATTACTGCAATCGGTGAAGCTGACGAAAATGAAATCGTTTATAGAAACGGCGCTAAACAAACTGATTTATTAGTAGTAACCGGCGATCTTGGTGCAGCCTACATGGGCTTACAAGTTTTAGAGAGAGAAAAACAAGTATTTCAGGTGAACCCAAATTCACAACCTGACCTAGACGCCTATACCTATTTAATTGAACGTCAATTAAAACCTGAAGCTCGAAAAGATGTTAGAACTTTGCTACATGCTTTGGAGATAAAGCCAACTTCTATGATTGACATTTCAGACGGATTGTCGTCAGAGATTATTCATTTGTGTAAGCAATCCAAAGTAGGATGTAATTTATATGAAGACAAATTACCGATTGACCCACAGTTTATTAATGTTTGCGAAGAATTCAACATTGACAGTACAACCGTTGCAATCAATGGCGGAGAAGATTACGAATTGCTTTTCACGATTCCAATAGAAGATTTTGATAAAATAAAAGGAAATCCAAATTTTTCCATTATTGGACACATGACCCAAGAAAGCGAAGGCATCCATTTAGTTACGCGAGCCAATACCAAAATCCCGCTAAAAGCACGAGGTTGGGATGCATTAAATCAATAAAGCACTTCCGTAAATAAATCAAAAACGACACTCAGCTGAGTGTCGTTTTTTTTATCAATTTAATAACCTCTAAAATAATAATCCTTTGTCTCTGGCTTCTCGGACTAAGTCAATATCACTTCCCTCATTTATTTTCAGTAATTCTTTCAGGTTTATTTTTCTTCTTTCAATAGCACTTAAAGAAATCGGAATATACTGTGGCATCTCTTTTGTCTTCGTGCCTTTTGATATATGAAACAGAATCTGTTGGTCGAATTGATCAATTTCAATAGCATCATGTTGAGACTGACTTAACATCTTCAAAACCGATTGACTATAATACTTTTCATTTTTTAAAACCTTATCAAAGGCAAAGAGTAACTCATCAAAAGTCAAATCATTTTTAATGACAAGCCCATTAGGATTAATATTTTTAATGATTGTCTTAATCTTCAACAACTCCGTGTACATGGTCAGTAAAATAATCTTGCACTTGGGCATATACTCCATAATCAAGGTTGCCAAATCTTCTCCGGAAAAAACACCTTTTTCTTCATAAGAAGGCATACTAATATCCAAAAAGGCAATGTCAAAAGGAGCAATATCAGGATTTGTGATTATGTTGTAAGCCGATTCACAATCTTTGGCCTGCGTAATAAAAAAATTAAAATCACTTGGATTGTATCTAGTGATGGCATTTTTATAACCTTCAATGATAAAAGGATGATCATCAACAATTAATATATTATTTTCAATTACCATTTTGTCAGACGAATCAATTATCATTTTTTACAAGTATCGGTTTATTTATATTTTCGATTGGGACTTTAAGTGAAACGGTTGTACCCTCTCCTTTATTTGATTCTATGTCAACTTTTCCATTACATTCACCAGCTCTAAAAAGTATGTTTTGCAATCCTATCCCTTTTTTGGCTGTTTTTACATTAAAACCTATTCCGTCATCACTGATAGTTAATTTCAAATTATCCTCATCTAATCTGAGTTCAATTTTTATGCTATTTGCACCAGCATACTTATTAATGTTCTGTAGCGCCTCCTGAATAATTCGATATAAATTAATTTTGATGGAATTGCTTACTAATTCCCATTTTATTCCTGAATCAATAGTTGCCACTAATTTTGATTTATAAGTCTTTTTTTGTTCTTCAAATAAATCATTGACTATAGCGACGAAGTTATTAATTAATTCCGACTTTTCTCTATTCAAATCATGGGAAATTTCACGAATATCCTGTTCAATATTTTTTAATTCCGACAAATAACTATTTCTCTGGGCAGTGGCAGTTTCATCATTAATCTTATTCAAACTGTCCAAATTTATCCGCACACCAAACATCCTTCCCAAAACACCATCATGCAATTCCCGCGCCACCCTTTTCTTCTCTTTTATCCTATTGATTTCGATCGTGTTTTGTTGAGTGATCATCAAATTATAAATATCCTCATTTGCTTTTTGCTGCTGTTGTTTAAACATCAACTCCCTATGCTTTGCTTTTTGGGTTTTTATTACAAATAAAAACAGCCCACCCATTGTAAGAATACTAAAGAAATAAACAATATTTCTATTTTGAACTACCAGATCTGTATTCTCGTCTTTTATTTCATCTGTTTCGTATTCAATCCTGGTAAATTTGTCTCCCATCTTGCGTTCTGCCTTTTGGAGACTATCATTAATGACAATATATTCTTTTGAATATGCAGAGGCATTTTTTGGCTCCACGACACCTAATTGCTTCAATGCAATCAGAATATTTCTAAAATTTTTCGAGTCGCGAGAAGAAACCAATGCTTGTTTAGCATATTGTATCGACTTTAAGGTATCATTTTTAGAAGCAAAATATTCTGACAAGTGAATTTTATTTGCTATAGCTCCAGATGTCAATTGCAAACTATCCCTTATTTTCAATGACTTATAAAACATTTCAGGAAGCCCCTCAGATTCATTTAGTTTGAATTTGGAATAAGCTAAATTATCCAACAACATTGCATACAAAGACGGCTTTTCTATTGCTAAATTTTTCTGATCTAAGCCTTGTTGAAAGTATTTTTTTGCTTGCTGATGTTGATTTAAATTTTGATAAACATAGCCGATATTATTTAAAGAAGTTGCATTGGATTGAAATTCAAAAGGAATTGATTTATCTTCTAATGTAGCTAACGCTTTTGTATGAAATTCAATGGATTTATCATACTCTTCCAATTCATTATAAATCACCCCTAATAGATTGTATGAATCATACAATATATCATTTGCATTTTCGTCTTTTATAACTCGTAAAGCATTAAAAACATCTTTTTCACTACCTAGAAAATCACTCTCATTATATTGCAGATTAGCTTTATTCAAACGTGTTCTAGCCAAATCATAATTATTATCCAGCTTAAGATACATTTTTTCTGCTTTAAAATAAAACATAAAAGCACTATCTGAAATTGCTTTTGCAACATAATAATCTCCTAAATACACATAAGATTTCGCTAAATTAAGAGTATCACGACTTGTTTTCGATTTATCTAAAACAACTTTCACAGTATTAAGATACCCGGCCCAATCATTCATATTGTAGTACCTGTTTGCAACTTTGAACAAGTTTACTTTATTGACAGAGTCATTCTCTTGATTAACGATTATATTAAAAGCTTTTTGATTATATTCCTGTTTTTTTTTAAATGGTAATTTTAGATCATTCGCCATGTATAGATAAGACGAAAGACTATCCTGAAAGGAAACTATAGAATTATCACTATTTTTTTTCTTTGAACAAGCAAAGAGAACAATGACAATTAATACAAATAAATAATGTGATTTTTTCAATAGCTGAATTTCTTATTTATCAAAAATACTAAAACTATTGACATAAAAAAAGCTATCAATAAATTGATAGCTAGATAATTTGCTTTGAATTATTTAATTAATCCACTTTTCTATTTCCTCCTACAGATTGAGACCCGTTAATATCTACTTTTCTATTCCCTCCAACAGATTGAGATCCATTGATATCTACTTTTCTATTTCCTCCAACAGATTGAGATCCGTTGATATCTACTTTTCTATTTCCTCCAACAGATTGAGATCCGTTAATTTCTACAGCACCATTATTTTCAGTTGTTAATTTAGTAGTCGTTTCTGGCGTAGTAAAAGATGTCAACACCAACACTATAGAGAATAATCCGATTGTTAAGATAGCTTTTTTCATAATTTGAGGTTTTTATGTTTCTTATTTTTTTGATTCCAGTTTCGTTTAGAATTCCTTGTGCAGGAATTTCTTATGTAAAACTACAGAGACATCTTCAAATTCTGACAAAAAGAAAAGGGTTTGTGGTAGAACGTAACCAATTGATAGTGAATGAGTATCAAATTCGAGTGAATGACTACTTTTTAAATTTCCAGGTAATTCCCTTTGGAAATTTCCGAAATAATAAGGTCGATATTTGCCTTATAGGATTTAGAGAAAGGTAGTTTGATTGTACTATTTTTAATATAACAGACTGTATTTCCGGTATGGATTCTGGAAATATAATTGCGGTTAACAATATAACTATTATGGATCCTAATAAAAGGATAGGTCAAAAGTCCCTCAAAATGCTTCAAGGTCTTGAAGGCTGTAATCATTTCACCATTGTTTAAATGCAAGTCTGTAGAATTATTATCAGCTTGAAAATAACAAATATCTCTCGCGTCAATATACCTGTAATCGCCATAGGATTTGATACATAAAATTAATGGCTCCTCCGTGTACAGCACTTCTTGTTTTACTAATGGAGCGGAACTTTCATCAAACACCAGCGCTTTTGCAGAATACATTTCACCGTCCTCATTTGATTTATTCAATTTAAAAATAGATTTCCTTAAACCAATATGAGTTATAGGCTTTAAAAAATAATCCGCTACCTGATATTGGATAGCATCAAACGCTAATTCTTTTTTGCTTGTAGTAATAATAATTTTCGGCAGTACATTCAAAAACCTATGTAGTTCATTTATAAGAGACAGTGATAAATTACTGCTTTTATTAACCGGATCAATTTCGAGGAAAATCAAATTTGGAGCATGCTCTAATATAAGATTTAATGCGTCATCATAATTATGGGCTATTGCCAAAAAAGCAAGCTCTGAAAAACTATCAGCAATTGCTTTTGTTTTCAAAACACTTTCTTGATCGTCGTCAATAATAATGTATGAATAATTCATCTGTGGCTTTTCCTATTTTGTTTTGTATATCATCTACTATTCTAATCATTAAGTTGTCAAGGTAGTTTTGGGAAACCAATTATACAAAATCATCAATTATAAGCTGATTAATAAATAAAAATACATATTTCACGTTTTCAACACTTCATTTGTTAACATATTTCAAAGCAATGTTAACACATTAGGATGAAATGCAAATATATCCGATGAAATACATAAATTCTAATTTTAATTACCATTTAAAATTAGAATTTATACGCCCTGAAAACATTTCAACATCATGCTTTTCCCAAACAACTAACCCAATTTTTAAATAAAAAACACAACAAAATCATTATTACTTCCTCAATACCAGAACTTTGAAAAACTGAAATAAAATACACTCGTAAAATTCCACCAAAAGCCATTTTATTCAATAGGAAGATTAATTATGCAACAAAAACAAACAACACAATTATTATCAGGTATTTATCCTACATTTGAAAAAAAATTAAAAACCTCATGAAAAAAATTATACCTTACTTTGCTTAACCTCATTTCTATCAGCATATAGCCAAGAAAATGAAACAACCGATTTTAAAAAACACGAATTAAAAGGAAATGCCTTAATGCTTGTGGCAGGAGCGGGAGAAATTACATACGAACGATTACTCAACGAAGAATCCGGTGTTGGAATTTCCCTATTTTTCTCTTACGACGAAGATATTGACACTAAATTCAGTTTAACTCCTTATTATCGATTTTATTTTGGAAAAAAGACAGCAGCCGGTTTTTTCGTAGAAGGCTTTGGAATGTTAAATAACTACGAAGATGAAACTTCCTACTACTATGATGGAGTTTACAACTACACTGAAGAAAAAAATACCGATTTTGCTTTAGGTTTTGGTTTAGGCGGAAAATGGGTTACTAAAAAAGGCTTTTTATTCGAATTGAATGCAGGCATAGGAAGAAACTTATTTAATAGTAACAATACCGATTATGAAATTGTAGGCCGAGGCGGCATTACTTTAGGCTATCGATTCTAAAAACAAAAAATGCTTCTCAAAAGAGAAGCATTTTTTTATATAAACATATTGTACAATTACATTTTCATCAACCAGTTTTTCATAGAAACTTCATTTTCGATGATTGATTTTAAATCGGCAATTTTTACACGATCTTGTTTCATCGTATCTCTATGACGAATTGTTACAGTCTGATCTTCTATTGTCTGATGATCAACAGTAATACAAAATGGTGTTCCTAAAGCATCTTGTCTTCTGTAACGACGTCCTACGGCATCCTTTTCGTCATAAGCCACTTTGAAATCCCAACGCAAATCATCCATAATTTTATGCGCAATTTCAGGCAATCCGTCTTTTTTAACTAACGGCAAAATTGCTGCTTTAGTTGGCGCCAAAACTGCCGGCAAACTTAACACCGTTCTGGTTGAACCGTCCTCCAGTGTTTCTTCTTTTAAGGAAGTGGAGAAAACAGCCAAAAACATTCTGTCTAATCCTACAGATGTTTCCACCACGTAAGGAACATAATTCTGGTTTAACTCTGCATCAAAGTATTGCAATTTTCTACCTGAATATTGTTCATGTGCTTTCAAATCAAAATCAGTACGGGAGTGAATTCCTTCCAATTCTTTGAAACCAAATGGAAAATTAAATTCAATATCAGCAGCTGCATTGGCGTAATGCGCTAATTTTTCGTGATCGTGGAAACGATAGTTTTCTTTTCCTAAACCTAAAGACAAATGCCATTTCAATCGAGTAGTTTTCCAATGCTCGTACCATTGCATTTCTTCACCTGGACGTACAAAAAATTGCATTTCCATTTGTTCGAATTCACGCATACGGAAAATAAATTGTCTGGCCACAATCTCATTTCTAAAAGCTTTCCCGGTTTGTGCAATACCAAAAGGAACTTTCATTCGCCCTGATTTTTGCACGTTTAAGAAATTTACAAAAATACCTTGTGCTGTTTCCGGACGTAAATATAAATCCATTGCAGAATCAGCGGAAGCACCAAGTTTTGTACCAAACATCAAGTTAAACTGACGTACTTCTGTCCAATTTCTGGAACCCGACTCAGGACAAGCAATTTCCAATTCTTCAATTAATGCTTTTACATCTTCTAAATCTTCGTTACCAAGAGAACGAGCCATTCTTTCCAAAATCTCTCTTTCTTTGGCTTTGTACTCCATCACTCGCGCATTGGTAGTTACAAATTCCTGTTCGTTAAAAGCATCTCCAAAACGAGCACGGGCTTTTTCAATTTCTTTGATTGCTTTTTGATTTAGCTTTTCAGCATAATCTTCAATCAAAACATCCGCTCTGTACCTTCTTTTTGAATCTTTGTTATCTATTAACGGATCATTGAAGGCATCAACGTGACCAGATGCTTTCCAAGTTGTTGGGTGCATCAATATAGCCGCGTCCAGTCCTACAATGTTATCGTTCATTTGAACCATTGATTTCCACCAATATTCGCGTATATTCTTTTTTAATTCTACTCCGTTTTGTGCATAATCATATACTGCACTCAATCCATCGTATATTTCGCTTGACGGAAAAATAAATCCGTACTCCTTTGCGTGCGAAACTACATTCTTAAATATATCTTCTTGTTTTGCCATAGTGATGCAAAAATATAAAAAGTGAACTTAAAAAAAAGAAAATAGTTAAAGTTTGAAGCAATGATTTTCCTATTTTTATAAATAAATCCCTGATTAGATGTTAAAAAGCATATTGAACCTATTTTTTCCACCTGTTTGTTCCGGTTGTAAAGCATTTTTATTGTCAAATGAAAACATAATTTGCACCATTTGCAGACATGAAGCGCCACTGACCAATCATCATTTATATACAGAGAACGAGGCTTTCAAAAAATTTTACGGCCGAATTCCTGTCGAACACGCTTCGGCATTACTATATTTTCATAAAAAAGGAATTGTTCAGGAAATGATTCACGGTTTAAAATACCGTGGTCAAGAGGAAGTGGGCACTGTTTTGGGCGAATGGTATGCCGAAGATTTAAAAAAATTAGAAATAGTACAGTCTGTTGATGCTATTATACCTGTTCCTCTTCACAAGAAAAGACTACGAAACAGAGGCTACAATCAGGTAACCAATTTTGGACTGGCATTATCTGAGAACCTGAAGATTCCTTATAACGCAAGTCTTCTGAAACGAAATATTTACTCCAAAACACAATCCAAGAAAAATCTTCTGGGAAGAACTGAAGGAATCGATTCCGTTTTTGATGTTTCCTTTTCTGAAAAGGACCATAATAAACATTTTCTTCTTATTGACGATGTGATCACTACAGGAGCCACTTTGGAAGTGTGTTCCAAAGCCTTACTGAAAATCCCGGGTGCAAGAATCAGTATTGTTTGCATGGCCATGGCGCATTCGTAATTTCATAACCTGCTACGGATTATTGATAAATATAGGTGTAAAAATAACCGCATTCTGCTATAACATCCTGATAATATTTTGTTTTTGAATAATTGGCTTTAAGATTTTTAAATCCTTGCCAAGGAATAAAATTCACCTTGTCATTTTCGATTTCCCACCAATTGGTAATCGCGCTGTATTTTTTATTATAATATTCGTTACGCTGGCACTTTGCCAACATGTATTGACATTTTGCTTTTTGTTCGCTATTCTTGGCAGCCAAAAAAGCTTTTTGATAATACATTTTGGCCCAATAACAATTCGTAATCATGGCTCTGATCTGAGGCTTAAAATCATAAGCACTAGATCCGGAACCAATAATATTTCCTTCATAAAATAAGCGTGCATTACCAAAATGTGTAATATTATAAAATGCATTTCCCAACAACAAACTGTTCGTATAAACATCTTTTTTCTGCTCAACATTATCTTGCATCAATTGTATGGTGTTAAGGAATTCTATCATAGAATATTTCCTTTTCTGACGGGCAAGGTGATCGCAATCATGGCAATCCTTTATGTTTCCGGTAAAGGGATTCCCGTAAAAAGTTATTTGTTGCAAATTATCCGCTTGCTTCATAAACGCAATTGCTTCCGGAATTTTATTTGCAAAAGTGGCTTTCACCGCCTGATAATCATTAATATCTTTTAAATGTAAACTATAACTGTTTGCGGCTATTTTTTCAATTTCGGTTTTACTGTCTTTAGACAAAAAAGCCTTCATCAATTGCAAATTGGTCTCATTATCATAAAAATCATAATCTCTGACAAACAACTCTGCCATAACAGCATTTTTTTCTGCTTTATATAATGCAGACAAATAATTCCTACTCCATTGTGATGCATTTTCGTAGCGGAAATTTTCGATATTCTCTTTTGGCAATTCATTGTATAGCCATGACAAATCCTTCAAAATTGTTTTCTCGTTTTTAGAATTCAATTTATCTATCTTACTCAGATTGTTCACAAAACGAAGCAAACGCAGCTGATTTATTACTAAAGGAGTTCCGGGCATATTACTTTCGGCTTTATCAAAATAACTGTCAGCCTGATTAAAATTACCATTAAGCGTTTCTAAATATCCGGCAGCTATATTCCATAAATACGGTTTTGAAGTATTCTCGGATTTTGCAATCCGGGTCACCAGATTGAGTGTCTCGACAGGAATACTATCTCTGGTTCTTTTTTTGTTTTCCTGAACGGTTTTATCTTTAAATGACTGATCTATTTTAATTTCCTGACGGTTGATTAATCGTGTCAATAAATAATCCAAATGATCGCTTTTAGGTTTCACTCTATAGATTTCTTCAATCGCTTGTTCCTCATCTCCATAATAACCTTGTACCGCCCAAAGTGCTGCTTTTTCATCATTACTTTTTGCCATTGTTAATGATTGCCTCCAGTCCTTCTCTTCTTGCGGGTTAAAACAATCGGCTGCCACAATTCTCATTTTTGGACATTTATCAAAAACGACACTATACAGATAATTAGATTTAGCGAAGTTTTTTTTGTCATATTCAATTCCCGCGAGATAAGCGAGCGCTCTATAATACAAAGTGTTTTTAGGCACTGCCTTTTCTGTTCTATAAAAAAAGGCCATAGCATTCTCTTTATTGTTACTATAGAAGTAGGCTTTTACTGTTTGAAACCAATACCGGTTTTTAAGAAAGGTGTCTTTAGTGGTATTATACTTTTTCTCAATGGTCTTAATCCATTTTAAATCAGTCAAAACATCAGGCTTAACAGCTTCATCATAGCTCCAATAATCAACCCTTTGAGTAGAATAATACTCTATTGTTTGCGCATCACTCAAGAACTGCATAAAATCTTTTACCTTACTTTCTTTTAAGTTGATTTTACTTTTCCATTTCTCGGAGGTACGATTTGGTTTCTTAGTTGAATAAAACGCATGTAATTCGTCGACATCCAATCTACTTGAATCCGTCAAAAAAAACTGCACATCGTTTTTATCCATTTTTCCATTTAGATATTGCGACCAATCCGCTATTATTTCATCATTGAAACGGGAGGTTTGTTCGTTATCAAAGCCTACACCGTAAAAAACATCCGAAGACAGAAAAAGTGGCGAATACGATTTGTCTACAAAAGCTTCCGGAGTAAAATTAGAATCAAAAATCCAACCCCAATCGTCACCACCTCCACAGGCATAAATGGTTCCGTAAATAAAAAGAACCGCGGCACTAAAAGCGACTAATAACTTTTTCAAAAATGTTTTTTTCATATTTTTTTATGTTGAACTCGTCTAAATCGTAAAAAATAATTTCTTCAGGTTTTTCTTTTGAATTATCGTTTAAATCATCTGCCATCTGCAATAAATCCTTCTCGCTAATTGCTTCTTCCTTCAAAAAATCATTCTTTTTATAGTAAATTCCGTTTTTATAATTTGATTGACGAACCTGTAACCAGTTTTTATTTGTAAGAACAAAGCTACTATCTTTTTTTAAATTATCGAAAGCTATTTTATTCCTTAGTCCAATTACTTTACCATCCCTGATATGAATTCCCCAAGAATATATCGGCAAGGCAATATTTAAAGACAAAGGATATCGCTTGAGACTGGACAAATACTTATGGGCAATATTTCGGTCGTAAATTGAGTTCAATGAATCGGCCGCAATTTTTCCCATGTTATAATACATTAAAACCCCTTTATCGACATTTGGTATTTTAGTTTCTTCAAAATATTTAATTTGATGTAAACGAATAGTCGCCGAAAGTTTTGTTTGTGAAACTTCTCTCAAACACTTTACGAATTTTAAATAATTATCCTTGCTCGATAAGGTCCAATCACAATCTATTTGAATTTCTGAAATTGTAAGATTATTTTTTTTATTGATTTGTCGAATAAAATTATTGGTTTTTTGAGCCAGATCCTGAACATCAATATTCTTTTTAAGTAAAACACTGTTCTTAATATAAACTACCGGAACAACTGTGAAATCAGACGCTTTTTGAAGAAACCGTACCGGATTGTTAGGTATGGACTCAGTCGTCCCGGGATGTAAATCAATATCGAAATAACGGATGTAAATTTTCTTTACTTCGTTCTCTTTCAAGGTCATTTTCTCTGTTGCCGAAAGCGTAAAGATTGTTTTCCAATAATAAAAAGCTATTATCGGTTTTTCCTGTCGATCACAAGCTGGGAGGATCAGAAGTAAAATACCGAGAAGTAAAAAATTTTTCAAGCGCAACAGTTATTTA
>RCUR01000155.1_pt1 | contig 23422 bp, 20 predicted proteins | sample 2166151 | NCBI WGS metagenome assembly RCUR01 (sample SAMN09932785, study PRJNA488358) | compost metagenome | isolation source: compost soil in an enriched community | place: Germany: Experimental Botanical Garden
TTTAAGTATAACTGATTAGAGTTGTAGCAAGCCGTTACAAAAGTGGGTTTCTCAATTTTCTTAATCGCTTAATGGATTAAAAGTGAGATTATTTTATTCGGAATAAAAAAAGGTTCAACCGTAAAGTTGAACCTTTTTTATGGAATTAATCTAAACCTTATTTTTTATAATATTTTCTGTATTTTGGATACGTAATCGCTCCAAATAAAACGATTCCTCCCATCGAATAATAGATCCAGTTTAATGAATGCGCCTCTCCACTGGCATAGGAATGCAATCCAACTAAGTGAAAGTTTACACCATAATAAGTAAACAAAATCGAAATGAAAGCAAACATACTCATCAAATTGAAAATCCATTTACCTCGTAAAGAAGGCACAAATCGGGCATGAATCACAAAAGCATAAACCATGATACTAATTAAAGCCCAGGTTTCTTTTGGGTCCCAACCCCAATAACGTCCCCAACTTTCATTGGCCCATTGTCCACCTAAGAAGTTTCCGATGGTTAGCATGATTAAACCAATAGTCAAAGCCATTTCATTAATATAGCTGATCTCCTTAATATTCAAATCCATTTTGGCTTTGTTTTTCTCATTGGTAAACAAAATCAAAAGTAAAGCAACAGCTCCTAAAATCATTCCCAAAGCAAATGGTCCATAACTCGCTACAATTACTGCTACGTGAATCATTAACCAATAAGAATTAAGTACAGGCTGTAAATTTGCAATTTCCGGATCAATCCAGTTCATATAAGCTGCCATCAAAATCATTGCGGTTACAAAGGCAGAAGAGGCTACCGTAAGTTTCGATTTTATATCGAAAGCCAATCCGAAAAACATCGTCGCCCAGGCCACATAGATGATTGATTCATACGCATTACTCCAAGGTGCATGTCCTGAGATATACCAGCGTGCTATAAGTCCGGCCGTATGCAAAGCGAATAATAATCCAACAATAATATGCATGCCATTCACTAAATAGTTTAAAGCTTTTCTTTCCTTAAATATTTTAAGAATGGTAAACACCAGCATCAAAATAGCTGCCAACAAGTACCAATACGGCAAGTTCTTGAATACATCGTATTTATTGTAAGCGATTTCTAATGATATTTTTTCTTCACTCGGTCTTACTTTCGCACCAAACTTTTTCTGGAAACCATTTATACTTTCCAGTAATTCATCAGCCGATTTATAATCGTTAGAGACAGAAGCATTGCTTAAAGTACCGAAATATAATGGTAATATACTTTTGGTATAAGTAGAATCCATTCCTTTCATGCCCGATTCATTCAATTCTAAATAAGAAATCCATTTATCGTTTTCATGATTTGGAATAGGGAAAATTTTCAAGATTCGACCGCTTAACGCCGATTCCATCAAATTGACTTTTTTATCGGTCTCGATAAAATCCTTTTCAAATTGATTCGGATTGGCCGCTTTAAAAGCTTCTTCTAAATAAGAAGACAATTTGTAATTCCCTTTTTCATCAAAAAAGGCAACAAACGGAGCATATTTTGCATCTTTATCGATACCAATGATTTTACGGATACTGTCATTTCCACTTTTTATATAAATAAGTGGAATTTCAATCCAAGCGCTGGCATATTGCGTCATTGACAAAAAGGCCTGATCTGAATTCATCCCATTATAGGTATCAGAATGACTTACTTTTCGCAATAATTCAGATGAAAAAGTATTGATAGGTTTCATACGTCCACCGGCATCCTGAATAATCAAGCGTCCAAATTTAGCAGCGTGCTCTTCAGAAACTTTAAACTTATTCAGCAAGGAATCAAGTTGTTTTTGACTTAGAACTTGTTTACTGTGACTAGAATGGCTTTCTTGAGCTGCTTCCGTTTCAGCATGCGCATGACCTTCGTGAGAGGAATGGTCATGTTCCTGAGCAAAACTATTAAAGCTGAATAACAAAACTAAAATAGTTAGCAGTTTTGCTTTTTTGTTTTTGACCACTTCTAATTTTCGTTTTAAATCGGCAAAACGGGAATATTTAGTAAACATAATCGCCATCATAGCAAAATACAATAGAAAATAGCCAAGATAGGTAAGTGTAGTTCCCCAAAAATCATGATTTACAGATAAGACCGTCCCTTTTTCATCTGGATCAAAGCTGGATTGGAAAAAGCGGTAGCCTTCATGATCCAAAACATTATTCATATATATTCGGGCATCAAAAGGTTTAACAGAATCTAAAACAGTAACCTGACTTTCAAATGATGAATAACTTTTCTCGGTTCCAGGATATTTTTGAGCAATAAAATCATTCAATTTTATTTTGAAAGGTAAAATATAGGCTTTACTTCCGTAGAAAAAGCTATAGTCTGTTTTTCCAATTCGCATCGTTTTCGGCTCCCCTATTTGACCTTTAGATCCCAAAATAGTCACTTCTTTTTCCTGCCCTTCAGCCGAAACTTTTACAGTTAAGGCATCCTGATGATTTTTAGCTTTGAAATCATTATCAGACTCATAAGCTATTACTCCTTTTACAGCCGGATCAGGAAAAACAAATCTTTTTTCGCCGATAGTATATAAGGAACGCATCATTAAAGGCTGCACGATATCTTTTGTGACCTGACCTTGTAATTTATCTGCCATTCGCATAAAATTACCTTCAAATGGAGTTTGAATAGTATACTCCTTGCCCGTTGTATTGATATTTATGGCACCATCAGTTGGTTTATTCAAGGCAAATAAAACATTGTGAATATTTTGAACTTCTCCTTCTTTTAAGAAATGTTCTTCACGACCGCCCTCGCCTGCTTCAACTAATTTTAGATATAAAGTGCCTTTTTCATCCGGTTTGATGGTTTCTTTAGCACCCATTACGAAGTCTTTATATTCCACTTCAAAAGGTGTTTGATCGAACTGCCCCGACATAGAAAAATCATTATTGGTAACTGGCGACAGTAATAAAGGTTTTTCAAAAACCCTGCGCTTCATTTCTCCTTTATATTCACCGTCAACAAAGACAGTAAGGAAGGTTTTATCTGAATAGATTTGATTCTCGGCAGCTCCTTCTCGAATAGGCATCATTCCTTCATAACTGATGTATCTTGTAACAAAAGCTCCCAAAAGGATAAAAATAAAAGATAAATGAAGTAGTAAAGTAGCCCATTTTTCTTTTTTCAATAATTGATAACGCTTGATATTCCCTGCAAAATTAATCAGGAAGAAAACCATTATGGCTTCAAACCACCAGGAGTTATAGACTAAAATTCGAGCAGTATCGGTATTGTATTTGCTTTCGATGAAAGTTCCTGCGCCCATTGCTATTGCAAAAGTTAAAAAAAGTAGGGCCATCAATCGTGTAGAGAACAAAATAGAAAATAATTTTTTATCCATTTGTAAGGGATTACGTTTTTTTAAAAGTGCAACAAAAGTACTTAAAATTGTTGACTTGTATATGAGCACATTTGTTAATTAAATCCAAAATTAAGGCCTCGATACTACAAACGATAAATTCTGGTTTTACTGGATTTTTGCTATAAAATCAATGCAATTAATATCGAAACCATCTTCATTTTTTTGTTAATTTTGCGCTATGACTAAAGTAATTATTATTGGTTCCGGGAATGTTGCACAACACTTGATACGCGCTTTCGCAAAAAGTACTGCGATAGAACTGATACAAGTATATGCAAGGCAAAAAGGGACTTTATCTCACCTACTGGATGACGATAAAATTACTGCTGATTTTAAACAATTAAGGGAAGCGGATCTTTATATTATTGCCGTTTCAGATGATGCTATTGCAACGGTATCTTCACAATTACCTTTCGAAAATCGTTTCGTGGTGCATACTTCCGGTAGCGTTGCTTTAGATGCTTTGGACGATAAAAACAGGAAAGGGGTTTTTTATCCCTTACAAACATTTTCAAAAGACAAAGCCGTAGATTTTAAAACGATTCCTTTTTGTTTGGAAAGTCAAAATCGAACAGATTTTCAATTATTGGAAAAAGTGGCAAGAGATTTATCCGATAAGGTTTTTGCAATTAGTTCAGAACAAAGAAAGGCGCTTCATGTCGCAGCCGTTTTTGTTAATAATTTCGTTAATCATTTGTATTACATCGGAAATGAAATCTGTAACGAAAACCAAATTCCTTTTGAGATCTTAAAACCTCTGATAGTAGAAACGGCTCAAAAAATCAATACACTTTCTCCGGCGGAAGCTCAAACCGGACCGGCAATACGAAATGATCTCAAAACAATTGAAGCGCATCAATTGTTTTTATCCAATGAAAAACAAGCTACTATTTATAAAATACTAACACAATCAATACAAGAGAATGGCAAAAAGTTATAAAGAAATAATGAATGAAATTACTACGTTTATATTTGACGTAGATGGTGTACTTACTGATAGTTCCGTTTTTGTTACCAATGACGGGGATATTTTGAGAACCATGAATATCCGTGATGGCTATGCGATGAAAGCGGCTGTAGAAAGTGGGTATAATGTATGCATCATTTCCGGAGGAAGCAATGAGGGTGTTCGGGTACGTTTGAGAAATCTGGGAATAACAGATATTCATTTGGGAACTCCAAACAAAGTAGAAACATTTGACGAATATACCGATGTCTATGGAATAAAACCGGAGCAGGTATTATATATGGGTGATGATATTCCGGATTATCACGTTATGAAATTGGTAGGATTACCGGCTTGTCCACAAGATGCAAGTCCTGAAATCAAAGCAATTTCTAATTATATTTCGCATAAAAAAGGTGGAAAAGGTGCTGCCCGTGATGTTATAGAGCAAGTAATGAAAGTGCAAGGAAAATGGATGGCTCATTTTGACGGAAAACACGATTAATGACACATATAATTTAAAGTCTCAGATAACAGTTTCAGTATATTTTTCCAATTTTTACTGAAAACTGCGACTGAAAACTAAAACTGTGACTGAACACGAATAAAAACATGAAATACCTCAAACTCATACGTTACCAAAACCTATTGATGCTCGCATTGATGCAACTTATTTTTCGCTATGGTTTTTTAAAATTAGAAAATATTCCTCTGGCTTTAGCTGACTGGCAGTACTTGCTATTAGTACTTGCTACTGTTTTGCTTGCCGCGGGCGGATATGTTATCAATAATATTTTTGATCAGGCTACAGACCATGATAACAAACCTGATAATGTAATTGTAGGCAAAAGTATTTCTGAAACCAATGCCTATAATATCTATGTGGCGTTGAATATTACCGGAGTTGGAATTGGTTTTTATTTATCGAATGTAATTGAAAAACCTGGCTTTGCTTCCATCTTTATTATGATTGCTGCGGCACTTTATTTTTATGCGACCAGCTTGAAGCAAATGGTACTAATTGGTAACATCATTGTAGCGGCATTGCTTTCATGTAGCGTTATTATCATTGGGATTTTTGATTTGTTTCCGGTGATTACTCCCGAAAACCAGCCCATGATGGCAAACTTATTTTCTATCCTTTTGGATTTTGCCGTTTTTGCATTTATGATTAACTTTATTAGGGAAATAGTTAAGGATTTAGAAGATGTGAACGGAGATTATAATCAAGGAATGAGTACCTTACCTATTGTTTTAGGTATCTCGAGAACTGCAAAAATTACGTTTGGACTAAGTTTTATTCCGATTCTTGTGATACTGGTTTACATCAATACCTATCTGATTCCGCTTTTATACGCAACCATCTATATGTTCTTGTTTGTTCTTGGACCTCTATTCTATTTTATGATTAAAATTTGGACAGCGAAAAAGCAAAAAGAATTTCACAGCTTGAGTTTGCTTCTAAAATGGATTCTTTTTTTCGGAATACTGTCTGTTCTTGTTATTAGCTTAAATATAAAATACAATGCTTAAAAATAAATTAGAAAAATACTCTTTAATTCTAGCTTCGGGCTCACCAAGACGCCAACAATTCTTCAAGGATTTAGACTTGGATTTTGAAATCAGACTTAAAGAAATTGAAGAAGTTTACCCATTGGAATTAAAAGCAGAAGAAATCACAGACTATTTGGCTGAACTGAAAGCCGGTGCTTTTGAAGGAGAATTGAAGGCTAATGAAATTCTGATTACCAGTGATACCATTGTTTGGCATAATGAAAAGGCATTAGGTAAACCCAAAGACGAAGAGGAAGCTTTTGCTATTTTGAAATCTTTATCGAATACGACTCACGAAGTGATCACATCAGTTTGTTTTAAAACTTCGGAGAAAACAGAAGTGGTTAATGAAATGACAAAAGTGACTTTCAATGAATTAAGCGATGAAGCCATTCGATATTATCTTGAAAATTACAAACCCTACGATAAAGCTGGGGCTTATGGTATTCAGGAATGGATTGGTTTTATTGGTGTTTCAAAAATTGAAGGTTCCTACGCCAATGTAATGGGAATGCCTACGGATAAAGTGTACGAATATTTGAGTAAATTAGCCTAAAACTGCAACTGATGACTTTTTTCAATGATTACACACGAGAAATTATAGCAACCGGAATTCTATTTCTGTTTATTTTGGTGATGCGTGTGATGACTTCTAAATTAGTCAGACGGTATGCAAAATCAAGTCACACCATAGAACGCCGTACTAATTTAGTTATCAAATACATTCATTTGCTGATCAATATATTAGCAGTAGCTGCTTTGATTATCATTTGGGGTGTTGATACCAAAGATATCTTTATAACACTTTCGTCGATAGCAACTGTTGTTGGTGTCGCGATGTTTGCCCAATGGTCGATTTTGAGTAATATTACTTCAGGGATTATTTTATTTTTTTCTTTTCCGTTCAAAATTGGAGACACGATCAAAATTCATGATAAAGATTTTCCAATTGAAGCTGAAATAGTGGATATTAGCGCATTTCATGTTTATTTGAGTACTAAAGAGGGTGAAAAGATTATCTACCCAAATAATTTGCTTTTGCAGAAAGGCATATCAGTTTTGGGAAATCATTATCAAGAAAAGGAATTTATGGATTAATTTAGCTTGTCCTCCGCTGAAACTAAATTACTTCCCAAAATACAAGACGGTACATACTATTGTAGAATAGTATCAAACACAATAAAAAAAGAAGATTAATATTTTAATTTTTAATTTTTTTGAGATGTTTCAAATGCAAAAACTGATTCTTTTTTTTCTGTTTTTCAGTTGCTATCAGGTTTCTTTTTCGCAAATAGCCCAAATGAAATCAGAGCCTTCTGGAGAGCCTAAAGATATTCAGTTATATGCCACAAAAACAACAGATCAAAAGGAAAAGCCAGTTCCTAATAGATATAAAGAATTTGAAGGTAAGATCATTCGAAAGATCACCATCGAAACACTCGACCCTTTTGGATATTCCGAAATTGATTCTACCAAAAAGCCTGATAAAAAGATTCTGGAAACGGGCAATAGAATGCACATTAAAACCAGAGAATACGTCATTCGTGATTTATTGATCATTAAAAAAAACAAACCCTTGGATTCCTTGTTGGTAAAAGAATCCGAACGTTTAATCCGAACCCAGAAATACATTCGAAGCGTTCACACTACTTTTACATTACCACATGAAAGATCGGATTCCGTTGATGTTTATATTCGGGTACTAGATTCTTGGAGTTTAATTCCAAAAACAGCTTTTTCGAGTTCAAAAGCTTCTATAGAATTTAATGAAAATAATTTCATGGGTATTGGTCATGAATTCAATAATAAATATATAAATACGTACAGCGAAGGAAAAAATGCCTACGCTTTGCTTTATATTGTACCCAATATCAAAAATACTTTCATAAAAACAACACTAAACTATGCTGTAGATTCAGACCATTTTTACAGTAAGAGTTTAGATATAGACCGTCCTTTTTACTCCCCTTTTGCAAAATGGGCCGGAGGTATTAATTTTAGAGAACAATTTCGACAAGATACGCTGCAAGATTCTAATTTAATTTATGCGAAACAAAATTTCAAATTCAAATCGCAGGATTATTGGGCTGGATTGGCTTTCAGAATTTTTGACGGAAGTACCGAGGCTAAAAGAGTTACCAACCTCATTGTATCAGCCCGCTTTTTGGATGTAAAATATCCGGAAAGCCCGACTATAGAATACGATCCAATTGATTTTTATTCAGATGAGAAATTCATTCTTTCAGGAATTGGAATCACTTCCCGTAAATTTGTTCAAGACCGCTATATTTTCAGAAACGGAATTATTGAAGATGTTCCCATAGGAAGAATATATGGTATTACGGGAGGTTATCAACATAAAAATAATTTGAACCGCTACTACGTAGGTAGTCAGGTTTCTTTTGGGGATTATCATAAATGGGGATTTTTGAGCACCAATTTTGAGTTCGGTACTTTTTTTGAAAAATCAAAAACAATTCAAACCGCTTTTACCATTCAGGCAAATTATTTTACGAAACTATTTGAATTTGGAAATTGGAAGCTAAGACAATTTGCTAAACAGGAAATCATCATTGGGATAAATCGTTTAAATTCAAATGGAGATAATATTACCATTAATGAAGGTGATGGAATTTCAGGCTTCAGCAGTGCTTTATACGGTACTGAAAAAATGGCACTAACATTACAAACCCAAACCTACTCCCCTTGGAATTTATGGGGCTTTCGCTTAAATCCTTATTTCAATTACGCAATAGCTATTTTAGGGACTCCTGAAAATGGATTATTCCAAAGTAAAGCCTATTCAAAAATTGGAATTGGATTTAGTTTTTCCAATGATGCTTTGGTTTTTAGTAATTTGCAAATATCTCTTTCCTATTATCCCTATATCCCCGGCGCTGGTCACGATATTTTTAAAACCAACTCTTTTGAATCCTCAGATTTTGGCTTTCAGGCTTTTGAATTAGCCAAACCACGAACTGTAATCTACAAGTAAACAGAGGGTTTTAAAATATTGAATATGTGAATTTTACAAGTATTAGTAAGAAATGTGTAACAAAAAGGGTGCACTGCTTTTCTATCTTTGGCCTAACAATAATGTTAGAATTAAAAACATAAATAAGATGAAAAAGCTAAGCTTATATTTCATGATAACAGTATTCTCATTTAGCATTTTTCCAATGGAAGCGATGGCTATTGAAAAAAAGGCAAGTACTGCTGCGAGTAATCCTAAAGAAGTTCCAGCAGAAGTTAAGGTTTTACTCAATCGTTTAGAAGAAATTAAAGCAATAGACAAATCGGAATTAAAATCCTCAGAAAGAAAAGTATTGCGGAAAGAAGTTCGGGCTATTAATGCAGAATTAAGGTCGACAGGAAATGGTGTTTATTTATCTATAGGTGCCATTATTATTATAGTGCTTCTATTGATTCTTTTATTATAATGCCAATTTTTTTAGATATATAAAAACCTAACTAGTAAATATTTACGTTTTTTATTCTGTTAAATAAAGCAAGTAATGAAATTGAGGGATCTGGATTGGCACAGTTGTTGGTTTTGGAACCAAAGTTTTTCCCCAAAGACTACACATAAAAACAATTATTAATTAAAAACAAAGAAAATGAAGACATTAAAATTAATCGCAGTAGGAGTAATTCTTTTAGTATCCAGTTCGATACATGCGCAAATTTCAGTAAATGTAAATATAGGAACACCGCCAGCTTGGGGTCCAGTAGGATATGCAAATGTAGAGTATTATTACCTGCCTGATGTACAAGCGTATTATGATATTCATGCAACCCAATTCATTTATTTCGGTGGAGGTAAATGGATTCGCTCAAGACACCTACCGGGCCAATACAGAAACTATGATTTGTACAATGGGTATAAAGTTGTCTTGAATGATTACCATGGTTCAAGACCTTACTCACACTATCATGAGCATAAGAAAAAGTACTATAAAGGATATAAAGGCAAACCACAAAAAAATTACAGAGACAGCCATCACGATTATAATGATCACGATGATCATGATCATGATAACCACAAGGGCAATGGTCATGGTAAAGGAAATAATGGAAATGGAAATGGAAACGGTAAAGGAAATGGAAACGGAAAACACTAATTCCATTTTGATGTTCTAGATAAAAAAGAGAGTACTTAATTGGTACTCTTTTTTTATGCCCTTTACTTCAAATATTTTTTTCCAACCATTCAAAAGTAACTTTGTAAACAGTCTCACGAACCGCTTTTTTTGAAAGCACGAGATCATGAACGGTTCCCTCTACAGCGATAATGTCTTTTTTGGGAGCTACTATTTTTGCAGCATTTTTTGTAATGTCTTTTACATTCAAAATAGCGTCTCCTGTAAATATTTTTTCATCCCATTGATTTAAAAAAACCGATTTGAGGGAATGAAGTATCAGGATGGGTTTATTAATTTTAATCCCCTTGCCTATTCTCAAATGACCCTGATAAATGGCATTGATCCAACCCGCGGTCAGATTTGGGGCAACATGAGGTTTCCAACTCAAATTGTAATCCCATTCTCCATGATCATTTTTATGCAAACTCTTTCCGTAAAACTCTGAAAAACCACCAGGAACAGCTAAATTAGGAAACAATCTACCTATAAAGGAAACTATAGGAATCAGAATTTTTTTCTGATACGAAGGCATATTCATATCATAAAAGGGACTGTTACAAAACAATGCATCAAATAATTCTTTTCCTTTTCGATCCGCAGCATATAAACTAACAATCAATCCTCCTGTGGAATGTCCTGAAAGCACTATTTTTTCATTCCTTTCCTTTTTTATAATGGAAAGCGCGACATCCAAATCGGAATAATATTCAGATAAATCTCTGACGGTATTCATCATTTGATGAGGAAGAATGGAGCGTCCGTATTTTCTTAAATCTATTGCATAAAAATTAAATCCGTGCCGAATAAATTCTTCTGCCATTTCTTTTTGAAAGAAATAATCATTAAAACCATGTACATACAAAATAGCTTTTGAAGAGGGATTCGAAGTTCGTTTTCTTATAAGCGTTGCTGTCACTTTGCCTTCATAATCAGTAGGCTGAAGGATAGTTGTTTGCTCAAAACCATCCCTTAAAACATCTTCAATATATTTTATTTCGGGCATAATCAAATGGTTGTTTAGGATAGAAAACGGTACAATATCAAATTTAGCATGCTACTTTTAGATTTTAATGCTTTCCGCATGATTTTTTGCTCATTCTAGTTTACGATATTTTCAAAAATTCAATGAAAATTTCACTTTTTAGGTTCAAAATATTAACATAACCTTTTGAATATTGGTCTATTTTCCTATAATTTAATTAGTATTTTTGAAGCTAGTCCAAAAAAACACATACACTATGCGAAAGATTCCTATAAAAATACTTTTCATTTTCTTATTTTCCTTCTCAATAGTTTTTGCGCAGCAACCTCCCAAACCCAATTCAGTTGAAATTTACAATCAAATCCAGAAACTTAATTTTTTGGGTTCGGTTCTTTATATAGCAGCTCATCCAGATGATGAAAACACCCGATTAATTTCTTATTTGGCTAATGAAACCAAAGCGAGAACGGGCTATTTGTCTTTAACACGCGGGGATGGAGGGCAAAATCTGATTGGATCCCAATTAAGGGAATTATTAGGTGTAATACGAACGCAAGAATTGATAGAAGCCAGAAAAATAGATGGTGGAGAACAGTTTTTTTCACGGGCCAACGACTTTGGTTATTCTAAAAATCCAAATGAAACTTTAGAAATCTGGGAAAAGGAGAAAGTTTTGGCCGATGTAGTTTGGGCCATTAGAAAATTTCAACCGGATGTAATTATCAATCGTTTTGACCATCGTTCAGCGGGAACCACTCATGGTCATCATACCGCTTCCGCAATGCTAAGTGTAGAAAGTTTTGCTTTAGCCAATGATCCAAAAGTGTATCCGGAGCAACTTAATTTGGTACAAACTTGGCAACCGAAACGTCAGTTCTTTAATACGTCATGGTGGTTCTACGGAAGTCAGGAAAAATTTAACAAAGCAGACAAAACCAATTTGATTGCGATGCAGACAGGTGTTTACTATGCTTCTATGGGGAAATCCAATCAGGAAATTGCCGCTTTAAGTCGCAGCCGCCATCAATCACAAGGTTTTGGAAGTACAGGAAGTCGCGGTGAAGAAACTGAATATTTAGAGTTTATAAATGGCGTAGCCTTAAAAGATAAAACCGCTCTTTTTGAAGGTATTGATACAAGTTGGAACCGTGTAAAAGGAGGAAAACCCGTTGGTGAATTGCTTTCGAAAGTCGCTTCAGAATTCAATTTTAATAATCCTTCGGCCAGTATTCCGAATTTGGCGAAAGCCTATACAATGATACAGGCTTTAGGAGAAAATCATTGGACAACTTTAAAATCGGAAGAAATAAAAAAAATCATTGCCGCTTGTTCTGGATTGTATCTTGAAGCTGTTGCCCAAAATCAGGAAGCAACACCTGGAAGTATAGTAAAACTAAAACTGGAAGCCATCAACAGAAGTTCCATTCCAATGGAATTGGTTCGTGTCATCACATTACCGGACGAAACAGCAAGTATTCAAAATAAAACCTTAAAGAATAATATTGCCGAAACTATCAATCTTGATTTGCAATTGCATCCGGCTATCAACTACACCCAACCCTATTGGCTGGATGAAAAAGGAACTAACGGTATGTACACGGTAAAGGACCAAAAAAATATTGGAATCCCAGATATTATTCGTCAGGCAAAAGTGCTGTTTTATGTGAAAATCAACGGAATCGAATTGCCGTATGAGCGCACAGTTGTCTATAAATACAATGATGATGTGAAAGGAGAAGTATATAATTATTTGGATATTGTTCCAGACGTAACCTCTTCTATTTTAGACAAAGTTTTACTTTTTAAAGATACCAAAAGCAAATCAGTAGGAGTAAAAATTAAATCCGGGAAAGACAATGTTAAAGGAGATTTACAATTAGAATTGCCAAAGAATTGGACGGTTTCTCCAAAAGCAATTCCTTTTCAATTAGACAAAAAGGGAACAGAACAAATCTTTTATTTTGATGTGACCCCTCCTAATAAAGCGGATGAAGCTGTCGCTAAAAGTGTTGCTATTATTGATAACAGGCGATATGATAAAGAGCAGATTATTATTGAATACGGTCATATCACCAAACAGCAGGTTTTAAAATCCGCTGAAGCAAAATGCATCAAAATGGATCTGAATGTGAATGAAGAAAAAATTGGATACATTATGGGAGCTGGCGATGAAATTCCTAAAAGTCTGACACAAATGGGCTATAAAGTAACATTGTTAAAACCAGAAGAAATATCTCCAGAAAAACTTGCTAATCTGGATGTGGTTATCACGGGAATTCGTGCTTACAATACAGTTCAATCATTGGCCAATAAGCAAACAATTCTTTTTGATTTTGTAAAAGAAGGAAAAACGATGCTGGTACAATACAATACGCCTGATGATTTAGTGACTCCCGCTATTGCTCCTTTTCCTATGAAAATTTCACGTGATCGCGTAACCGAAGAAAATGCAGAAGTTCGTTTCTTAGCTCCTGATCATCCGGTTTTGAACACACCAAACAAAATTACATCTAAAGATTTTGAAGGTTGGAAACAAGAACAAGGCTTGTATTATCCGAATGAGTTTGATGTAGCCTTCACTCCTGTTCTATCTTCTAATGACAAGGGGGAAAAACCTAAGAATGGCGCTTTATTGGTGGCTCCTTATGGAAAGGGATATTATATCTATACCGGTTTAAGCTTTTTCAGAGAATTGCCGGAAGGTGTTCCCGGAGCTTACAGATTATTGTCGAATATCATTTCCTTGAAATCTCCGATCGTATTGCCTGCCCAAAATATAAAGCCTTAACACCGTCAAAAAATGGAAACTAAAAAAATGAAAACCTGGAAAAGAAGCTACACTTGGGTCTTGGTAGCTAATGTTATTTATATTTTGATTTTTTGTCTCATCATGCAATTATACTCTTAACCTATGCAATTATTTGATTGGATCGTACTTATAGTCACGCTGCTTTTTATTGTTATTTATGGCTCTTGGAAAACCAAGGGAAGTAAAAATGTGGAGGACTTTATTTTAGGAAATAACGAAACGCCCTGGTATACCGTAGGACTTTCGGTAATGGCAACACAAGCGAGTGCGATAACCTTTTTGTCAACACCGGGACAGGCTTATCATGACGGTATGGGGTTTGTGCAATTTTACTTTGGACTGCCTATTGCCATGGTGATTATTTGTGTCACTTTTATTCCGATTTATCATAAATACAAAGTTTTTACCGCTTACGAATACCTCGAAAAAAGATTCGATTTAAAAACACGTTCCTTAGCGGCCTTGCTTTTCTTGTTCCAAAGAGGATTAGGAACAGGGCTTACCATTTATGCACCGGCCATTATTTTATCGGCTATATTGGGATGGAACCTCACTTATATGAATATTGTTATTGGTCTTTTGGTAATTATTTACACCTTTTCGGGAGGAACGAAAGCGGTGAATGTTACCCAAAAACAGCAAATGTTTGTCATCATGTCTGGAATGTTTATCACCTTTTTCCTGATTTTACGTTACCTGCCAAACGATATGACTTTTACCAGTGCGCTGCATATTGCAGGAGCAAATGACAAAATGAATGTCGTTGATTTTTCATTCGATCCTGAGGAAAAGTATACATTTTGGAGTGGTATTACAGGAGGTTTTTTCCTTGCCTTAGCTTATTTTGGGACGGATCAATCCCAGGTGGGGCGTTACTTGTCCGGGAAATCGGTTAAAGAGAGTCAGATGGGACTAATTATGAACGGCTTGCTGAAAGTTCCTATGCAATTCTTCATTTTGCTTACGGGTGTAATGGTTTTTGTTTTTTTTCAATTCAATCCGGTTCCGTTAAATTTTAATCCGAACAACAAACAGATTGTTGAAAAAACAGCATTCAAAGAAGAATACCATGTTTTGGAAAAGAAATTAGAGGCTCTATCAGAAGACAAAAAAGTGATTAACTTATTGTATATCGAACAGCTGAACCAAGATTACGACAATCCTATTCTTCGAAAAGAATTAGTGGCACTTTCTAATAAAGAAAAGGATTTGAGGGATCGCGCTAAAGAAATTATTTCAAAAGCGGATAGTAATAGTGAAACCAATGATAAGGATTATGTGTTTTTTCACTTCATTCTTACGTACTTGCCAAAAGGACTTATTGGGTTATTGCTTGCCGTAATCATCTCTGCTGCGATGTCATCAACAGCATCCGGATTGAATGCCTTGGCGTCTACAACGGCAATTGATATTTACAAACGCAATCTCAAAGAAGAAAAATCAGAAAAGCATTATCTGAATGCTACTAAATTTTTCACCTTAGTTTGGGGAATCATTGCCATACTTTTTGCTTGTATTGGTACCTTGTTCGAAAATTTAATACAATTGGTCAATATTATAGGTTCTATTTTCTACGGAACTGTTCTAGGAATATTTTTGGTTGGTTTTTATATCAAACAGGTACAATCTAAAGCGATTTTTTACAGTGCGGTTTTTAGCCAACTCACGATTTTTGTAATCTACTATTTTGCGATTTATATTTACCCAAGCGGAGAAGAAAAACTAGGTTATTTATGGCTTAATTTTATAGGAGCCATGCTTACCGTTACTATGTCATTATTGTTGCAATGGACGATTTTCAGGAAAGATAAAGTGGTATTTTAGTTTTACAGTTAATGATATTAAAATGATTATGTGATAAATAAAAAATTCCCGACTCAATACTTTGGGACGGGAATTTTTTATTTAATGGTAAAAAAAGAATTATTTACTCCATTCAGCAATACTATCTTTATTCATTTTTACATAATCTTGATTTTTGGCTACTTCTGCTGCCGCAAGTGATAATTTAGCAGTTTCGATAGCTCCTTTTTTATCCCCTTGTCTGGCTTGAATCAATGATTTCAAGCGTAGGTACCAAAAAGGTTTTTCTGCGCTCATATCTAAAGCTTTGTCTATATATGTTAATGCTTTAGCATTGTCGCCATTAGATTGGTAGGTAAATTGTGCTGCTGAAAAATAATCACCTGCAGTTGGACCGGCTAATGCTTTTTCGATGTTTGCAACGGCAATTTGTTGAGTAGGAACTTCAAATTTTAAAGCTACATGTGAATTTTCCCAAGCGATTTCTAAAAACGCATAATTAGGATCTAATCCGTTAATACCGATAGTAAGTGTTTCTACTGGTTTTGGTAAAGCTTCCTCTTTTACTGTAGTTCTAAGGGCAACTTTTGCTTCATTAAATTCTGTTGGTAATCCCCAATTATCAGTTTCTGTATAAAAAATCACTTCCCAGCTTTCAATTTTAGGGATAGTGTATAAGGCATATTTTCCTTTTTTTAACGTTTTACCGTCAATAACTACATCATCGCTGAAAGAAATAGTTGTGTTTTCATTGGCTCCGGTTCTCCATAATTTTCCAAAAGGAACCAAATTCCCGAAAACAGCTCTACCTCTGGCACCTGGTCTGGAATAGTTCACTTCAACATCTGTTAAACCTACTGTTTGAAATACTGTAGCTTTAGGACTGGCCTGAGGTGTTTTTACCTGTGCCTCAATAGTAAAGTTGGCAATAATGATGGCCAATGCGATAATTATTTTTTTCATAAAGTATATATTAAGTTATCTTTCAAATTTACAAATTCAGATAGTTCCAAATGTTAATTATTACTTAATTTAGAATCAATCTTTGTGACTTCCTCAAAACTCAATTCAGCAAAATGATTAATAACGATATCTGCTTCCGTTAAATCCTGATCTTTAGAATGAAGGCTGTTGTAGCCTACACAAAAAATTCCTGCAGCTTTAGCAGCTCTCACCCCATTAGTACTGTCTTCAATCACAATACAGTTTTCTTTTGGGGCAATTGATAAAGATGCGGCATGTTCAAAAATAGCAGGATGTGGTTTTGATTTAGGGAAATCTTCGCCGCTCACAATATGGCTGAAATACTCATGCAGACCAAAACGGGTAAATACTCGATCAATGGTAACTTTGGAGGCAGAGGATGCAACAATTAATTGCATTCCATTGGCATGTAAATCTTGGATTAAATTTTTAACGCCTTCCAATAAATCCAAGTCTTCTTTACTGTCGAACGCATCATTAAAAATCGTTCGTTTTCTTTGAATCAAGTCTTCCACTTCTTGTTCCAATTGAAAAGCTTCTTTCAATGTCTGAAAGGTGTTACGCGTTGAAAATCCCGTAAAGGAGGTGTACATTTCATTGGGAACTGTAATATTCAATTCCTGAAATTGTTTGTAATAGGCATAATGGTGTACTGGTTCTGTATCTACAATTACACCATCCATGTCGAAAATTACTGTTTGTATCATTTTTTTAGATTATAGGGCCAAAGCTTCAAAGTTTTTTAAGTGGCTAAGATTCTGAGGCGCTGATTTTTTTTTTTAAATTATTATCATTTTGGACTGTTTACTCGGACAGCAAACTGTAAACTAACTACTCTTTTTTAAGTAAATAACGAATAACCGTTTCTGCAGCATGCAGACCAAATAATCCCGGCATATAGCTATTGGTTCCGTAAAAAGATTTTTTGAAATTTTTCCCGTCTGTCATTCTAAGACTGCTTTCATCTTGAATTTCAGAGGAAAAAACAACTTTCAATTTATCAATTTTCACTTCTTTTAATCGTCTTCTTATCGTTTTTGAAAAATAGCAGTTAATCGTATTGGAAATATCAGTCACTTTCACTTTTGAAGCTTCCATCTTACCGCCGGCGCCCATACTGCTGATGATTTTAACTCTTTTTCGTTTGGCTGCAATAATCAAATTCAGTTTTGGTGTCACACTGTCAATACAATCCAATACATAATCAAAATCTTCTGTAACAATCTCAAATGCGCGGACTGGTGAAAGAAATTCTTGTACTCGTGTCAATTTCAATTCTGGGTTAATATCCATTAATCGGTCACCAACGACTGTTACTTTAGGCTGTCCTACGGTCGAATGCAAAGCAGGTAATTGTCGGTTTACATTAGTAATGTCTACTACATCTCCATCCACAATCGTCATATTCCCTACTCCCGCTCTTGCCAAAAATTCGGCTGCAAAGGAGCCAACGCCACCTAATCCTACGACCAATACGTTTGCATTTTGCAATTTGGTTAATCCTTCTTTTTTAAATAAAAGTTCTGCTCTCTCTGTCCACTCTGCCATAGTTTTTCTGTTTCAAGTTTAATGTTTAAAGTTCCTAAAATGCTTTGCCCGTTCACTATCGTCCAGGTCAAAATCGTTAATTTACAATTCGAAATTAAAAACTTTATTAAAATTAGTGCGTATTATATTTTGTAATTCTTTGATATTTAAATTTTTATATTTTGCCGCTAAAGCGTATACCTCCTGAATTCCTTCTTCGACTGTGTCTGTTTCCAGAAAAAAACGGTCATCGGGCATCATTTTAAAAACCGATTCCAATTCGGGATTGAGTAAAAGGTATTTTCCAAAGGAAATGTAAAACCCATTATCCAATAGTTGTTTAGCCAATTGTTCCTTTTTTGAAAAGCCATGAATCACTATAGGAACAGTAATTTGCAACCTATTCTTAGTATCAATCAGTTCCTGAAAAGCCGCCACACAGTGGATTACGACTGGTTTTTTGTATTTCTCGGCCAAAAGCAATTGCTTCTCAAAAACTGATTGCTGCAATTCCATCGGGATATCTATACGTTTGTCTAATCCACATTCTCCCGCAGCCAGACAATTCGGTTCCTGTAATTTGCTTTCAATAATCTGTAAATCTGATTCTACACGTTCCTCTACAATAAACCAAGGGTGAATTCCTATCGAATAAAAGGGTATTGATGCATCAAATTCTTGTGGATATTGATTGACCAATTCCAGTATATTGGGCTGGTTCGTAAAAACGTGTGTATGTAAATTAAAAAATTCCATTAATCGTGAAATTTTTTGACGCCTGCATTTATTTCGATATTTAAATCATTTTCCAAAGGTACTTTCGGGCAGGAATATTTATGATTATATGCACAATACGGATTGTATGAGGTATTAAAATCGATGGTAATCGTATCGCCTTTTGGAACTCTGGTATCAATATATTTTCCGCCGATGTAACTTTCTTTTCCAGAACTCAAATCAGAAAAAGGTAAAAACAAATAGTCTTTGTATTCTTCTTTTTTTGAAAGTTCAATATTTCTGTAAATATTCAGCTTAAAATCAGAACCATCTATTGTAAAATAGGCCTCTCCGTATTTCACATACATCGGTTTTCTGTCGGTTGAAGTTGGCATTTCGAAAGGTTTCTCATCTTCAGTTCTGACAAATTTCGCAGTCACAAAGAATTTTTCATTGATGGGATAATAATCCAAGCCTTTAAAAGTCGCTAAATCTTCTGCTGTTAACGGACTGGTTTTGGCATCTGCATATTCGGAATTCAGTTCTTTTTGAAATTTTTCGACTAAGGCAGGGTCAAATTTATCTTGGCTAAAGCCAAAATGAAACACGACCAGAAAAAACAAAGTGACTATCTTTCTCATTTTTTATATTTTACGCAAAAATAGTTTAAAAGTTACAATGACACAAAGACGCATCGCCACAAACTTGCTTACCTTTGCAAAAATTGAATTTTATCCATGCTTAGAACCGCAATCCATCGTTACATCAATAACTTCAAAGGTTTTTCAAGAGAAGTCTGGATTCTTGCCATTATTACTTTTATCAATCGTGCCGGCACTATGGTTTTGCCTTTTTTATCGAAATATTTAAAGGAAAACTTGAATTTTACCTATAGTCAGGTGGGATGGATCATGGTAGCTTTTGGTATTGGCTCCATGCTGGGTTCTTGGTTGGGAGGTAAACTATCGGATAAAATAGGGTTTTATAAAATAATGATTTTCAGTCTTTTTACCAGCGGTGTGATGTTTTTTGTTATTCAATACATAACCAGTTTTTGGGGATTGTGTATCGGAATGTTTGCCATCATGACCATCGCAGATATGTTTCGTCCGGCTATGTTTGTTTCACTGGGAACTTATGCCAAACCCGAAAACAGAACGAAAGCGCTAACATTGGTTCGCTTGGCAGTAAATCTGGGTTTCACGGCTGGCCCTGCTTTGGGAGGTCTGGTTATTATGGGAATGGGGTACAAAGGCTTGTTTTGGGTAGACGGAACCACTTGTATTGTTTCGATTTTGATTTTTGCATTTTTGATAAAAGAGAAAAAAAGAACTTTGGAACAAGAACATGAGGATAACAGCAATGTCGAATATACTTCTGTTTTCAAAGACAAAATATTCTGGATATTTCTGTTTATATGTTTTGTAACAGCAGTACTTTTCTTCCAGATTTTTACCACTTTGCCTTTGTATCATAATGAAAAATTTGGGCTGACTGAATTTCAAAGTGGTCTTTTATTATCGTTGAACGGTCTGATTATTTTCTTTTTGGAAATGCCCATTGTTAGTATCGTTCAAAGAAAGAACATCAATAAACTTAAAGTTATTCTGTACGGATGTATTTTGATGGCCATCAGTTTTTATGTTTTACTGATTAATATTTGGGCAGGTATTTTAATTGTCAGTATCATTTTTGTCACGTTTGGTGAGATGTTTATTTTTCCGTTTTCCAATTCGTTTGCTTTGAGTCGTGCGCCCAAAGGTCATGAAGGCCGCTATATGGCACTGTTTACGATGAGTTTTAGTTTGGCGCATATTGTGAGTTCTAAAACAGGAATGGATGTCATCAGTCATTTTGGTTATCAAATCAATTGGTTTTTAATGGGAACTTTGGGTCTTATTGCCTTGGCCTGTTGCATCTGGTTGCAAAAGTTATTGTTTGAAGAAAATAAGTAGTCCCTCTTTTTATACCTTCTTACCTCCTATTTTCCTTTCTGAAGCGTGTGTTTTTTAGTTGAAACTTAAATTTTAGTTAAATAACTATATTTTTAGTTTGCAAACTATAAAAATAGTTGTAAGTTTGATTCAAATTTAGAAATCATGCAAAAACTAACTAATAAAGAAGAAGAAATCATGCACATTTTATGGAAGCTTAAAAAAGCATTCGTAAAAGAAGTCATGGCCGAAATCACTGAAGAGCAACCACATTACAATACCCTTTCAACTATTATACGTAATTTGGAAGAAAAAGGATATGTGTCACACAATGCCTTTGGAAACACACATCAGTACTACCCTATTGTAAGTATTGAAGACTACAGAAAAAAGTTTATGAATACTGCCATTGATAATTTTTTCAATAGTTCGTATAAAAATATGGTATCCTTTTTTGCCAAAGAAGAAAAGATTTCGGCTGCTGAATTGCGCGAGATTTTGGCTATGATTGAAACTAAAAAGCAAGAGAATTAGTCCTTTTGTGAAAATTAAAAATTAGTACTGCGTAAAAAAGTATAACCTTCGAAGAAAACCACAGCTATGGAAGCATTGTTTATATATCTAATCAAATCAAGCGGATTAATTGGGCTCTTTTATCTGGCCTATTATTTTATGCTTCGAAAAGAAACGTTTTTCAATAATAATCGTTGGTTTTTGTTGGCGGGCCTGTTTACTTCGGTCATTCTGCCATTGGTGTTTATCACCAAAATAGTTTGGATAGCAGCAACTCCTTCCAATATAGATTGGTCTGGTGTTCCCATGACTACATATGCCGAAGAAAAGTCGTTTGAGGATTATTTGCCAATCATTACAGCCGCTGCTTATGGAATAGGGATACTGCTTTTACTGACCAAATTTGCTTTTGATTTTTATAGCTTAAATTCCGTTTTAAAAGGTAAAACCATTCAGCAACAAGCCGATTTTAAATTTGTAGATGTGAGCGAAAATCTGGCTCCATTCTCTTATTTCAATACCATTGTTTACAATTCCAGTTTATACAATGCTTCCGAATTAGAAAGTATTTTGGAACACGAAAAAGTACATAGCGAGCAAAATCATACGGCTGATGTGTTAATTTCAAGATTGTTTTGTGTTGTTTTTTGGTTCAACCCATTTATCTGGTTGTATAAAAAAGCAATTCTGCAAAACCTTGAATTCATTGCCGATAGTGAAGCTTCCAAAAAAATATCCGATAAAAAAGCCTATCAAATCACGCTTTTAAAAATAACAACACAGGAAAATTGTGTTGCCATCACCAATCATTTTTATCAATCATTAATCAAAAAACGAATCGTTATGTTAAACAAAAATCAATCAAGAAAGAGAAATTTATGGAAATACGCTTTTGTATTGCCAGTGTTAGTTGCCTTTGTGTTTTTATTCCAAATGAAAGTTATAGCAAAGGAAAGAGAGAATCAGACGGTATCAAAAACGGTATCGGATGATGTGACCACTATTAGCAAGAATTTTTCAGATGAAGATTTAAAAAAGAAATCCGAATTTTTTAAAAAAGAATTTAATTGTGATTTGGTCTTTACTGAAATTGAACGCAATTCCAAAAATGAGATCATTGGAATTACCGTAAACTATACCGGGAACGAGTACGGCAATGGTACTTACAAACAACATAGTTCCAATGCAATCAAAGATATTTACATCAAGCGTGATGGATCAGGAAAAATTGACATCACTGATGCTGAAATCGATGCCAAAATTAAAAATAATGATGCTAAGATAGCGCTATCAGAAGCTCAAGAACTTGCTGTTGAAAAAGAAATTTTTATTAATGGAGAAAAAGTAAGTCAAAATGATTTGGATAAATTAGATCCTAATGAAATTGCGACTATGAATGTCAATAAGAATGATGACAAACAGGAAATCCGAATCATTACTAATAATCATAGGAAAATGATTAATCATAATGAGATTTATATCAATATCGAAAAAGTGTCTCAAAATGAATATGATGTTTTAGATCAAAGTACAATTGAGAGAATGGATGTCAATAAGGATGGTAAAACAATCCGAATTACAACCAAAAATGGAGTACGATATTCTCAAGAGAGAAATTTACCGGTTCCTCCAACGCCTCCAACACCACCAGTTTTGAATATTAAAACTCCGGCTCCTCCTGCATTTCCAAAAGCGCCAAAAGCACCAAAAGGAGATCCAATGAACGGAGATAAAAAAGCTTGGAAAGAGTTTGAAAAGAAAATGGAAGACTACGAAGCTAAAATGAAAAAACTGGAACCTCAAATGGAAGCTTTCGATAAAGAGATGGAAGAATTTGATAAGAAAATGGAACCATTCAACAAAGAAATGGAAGCTTTTGAGAAAAAAATGAAAGTGTACGAACAACAAATGGAAGAATATCATTCTAACTTAGAACACGAAAGAAAAAAATAATATCATCCTAAAACCCAAAAAGACGGTCCCTCATCAAGACCGTCTTTTTTTATATCTTTGAAAAAAAAATAACTATGTTTAAAATCCTGGCGCAAATCAACAAAATCGTTCTACCTAGTTTTACCAAACAAAGACTGGATGTTTCCAAAGCTAAGAAATGGCAAATGGCTATTATT
>RCUR01000159.1_pt1 | contig 23119 bp, 21 predicted proteins | sample 2166151 | NCBI WGS metagenome assembly RCUR01 (sample SAMN09932785, study PRJNA488358) | compost metagenome | isolation source: compost soil in an enriched community | place: Germany: Experimental Botanical Garden
AATCCGAAGATAAATAACGATCTCCTCGGTCACAGATAATCGCTACGATAACACCTGATTCCAATTGGTCTGCAATTTTTAAGGCTGCAGCAACAGAACCTCCGCTGCTCATGCCTGCAAAAACACCTTCTTCCAGAGCCAGTCTTTTGGTCATGATTCGCGCTTCTTCTTCGCTTACTTCGATAACAGTATCCACTTTTGAAGCATCAAAAATTTTAGGCAAATACTCTTGAGGCCATTTTCTGATTCCCGGAATTTGGGAGCCGTCACTGGGTTGCGCGCCAATAATTTGAATATTTGGATTTTGTTCTTTCAGATAGGAAGACGTTCCAATGATGGTTCCGGTCGTTCCCATTGCAGACACAAAATGCGTTACAGTTCCTTCGGTATCATCCCATATTTCAGGACCTGTGGTTTTATAATGGGCTTTCCAGTTGTCGTCATTGGCAAACTGATTGAGCATGATATAGCCTCCTTCAGCTACTTTTTTATCGGCATAATCTCTGGAACCGATAATTCCGGTACTCGCAGGCGTCAGAATTACCGTCGCTCCGTAGGCACGCATGGTTTGGGTACGTTCAGCAGTTGAATCTTCGGGCAGGATCAATTCAATTTCAATATTGAATAATTGAGCAATCATGGCCAGAGCAATACCGGTGTTTCCACTGGTAGCTTCAATCAATTTGTCTCCTTTTTTGATATCTCCTCTTTCTAATGCTGACGCAATCATATTGTAAGCAGCACGATCTTTTACACTACCTCCGGGATTGTTCCCTTCCAGTTTTAATAAAAGTTTTACGTTTGGGTTCTTAATTAAATTGGTAGTTTCAACTAATGGAGTATTCCCGATTAATTCTAGTAATTTTTTGGGTTTCATGCTATCTTAACTCTTTTACTTTTACTTCTGTGGTGGTGGTATTGGTCACAATTGAATTTTCAGGAATGGATTTCGTAACCCATGAATTTCCACCAACAATACTGTTTTTTCCAATGGTTGTGGTTCCTCCCAAAATAGTGGCATTGGCATAAAGGCACACATTTTCTTCAACAGTAGGATGTCTTTTAGAATTTTTCATATCCTTGGTAATACTCAACGCACCCAAAGTAACTCCTTGGTAAATTTTTACATATTTTTTGATCACAGTAGTTTCTCCAATTACAATTCCGGTGGCGTGATCAATAAAGAAAGGGGAAGCAATAGAAGCACCCGCATGAATATCTGTACCTGTAATGCGATGTGCGTATTCGCTCATCAATCGGGAAAACAGTAATTGATCCAGCAAATACAATTCATGACTTAACCGATAAATTGCAATGGCGTAAAAACCAGGATAAGCAAGATATACTTCTTCGATACTATTTGAAGCAGGGTCATTTGCTAAAAAATAGTCCGCGTCCTCATTGAGGTTTTCGAGAACGGAAGGCAGTTTTTCAAGGAATTGATGCCAAACAGAATCACAGGAGGCATACGTTTTTTCACAGGTTATTGAAATAATCTCTTTGAAAAGTATTTCAAGTTCATCGATATTTTCGTTCAAAGGAGCGTTAGCATCGAAGAGCATGTAGAACAATTTTTCAGTAAAAGTCTCCGTTTTGGTTTTGATACCATAATTGATAGAGAAATGTTTCTTTAAAGAAGCAATATTTTGGATAACCCGATCTTTCATCATGATTATGGATTGAATTAATACTAATATACAAGCAGTAAAAGTAAGGTGTTTTTAAACAAAGGACAAACGCAGAAATGAAAAACCTACGCTTTTTGCCCGGTATTAGATGAATTAAACAAATTCGATTTAATCTTTTAAAAAAATACGTTTTAACTAATTTGTTCACTTTATTTCTTAAATCTAATTTACTTATTTCTAGGGAATTTAACAATTTTTTAATGAAAATTTTTAGATAGATTAATCGGGTATTCTCATTTTTAAAATACGTAAATTAGCTGTAAATTAGTTCAGTATGGAGATCTGTGCGGTTTTTAAGAACACGATTTCGGATATTGAGTTTTAAATGAAGGAACAGTTTATAGGAATACTGTTGAACGTCTAAAAAAAAGTAGTAAAACTTGATAATGTTTTAAGTGATTAATAATTAAAAGTTAAAATCAGAATGTTATGAAAAATTTGAGATTGTTTTCACTAGTAGGATTAGGAATACTTGTGTCGCTTTTTGGCTGCGGAAAATCATCTAAAGAACACGCAGAAGAGGCAACAGAAAAAATCAAAGAAGCTGGCCAAGAAATGAAAGCAGCAGCTAAAGAAGCCTCAGAAGAAGTAAAAACAAAGGCAACAGCAGACTGGAAAAAATTCAAAGAAGAATCTGAAGCAGAGATTGCCAAGTTAGAACAGCAAGCTAAAGAATTAAAGCTTAAAATTGAAAAACAAAGCGGTAAAGAAAAAGCGAAGCTAAATGAAGAGTACAAAGACTTAAACGAGGAAATTACGGAGCAAAAAGAAAAACTGGCTCAAGAAAGTCTAACGTTTGAAGCGGAAATTTCAAAAATGAATGACAGCATTGCCGCTAAAAATGAAGAGTTTAAACGTGAATTTAAACACGATACAGAAGAACTTTCCAATGCTATAAGCAACTTTTTTAAGGATAATGTAAAAGACTAAATTTTTGGTTGATGTTATTTTGAGTGTTTAAAGTAGTAGCTAAATCAGGCTGGATAATAAAAGAATAAAAGCTGTTTTTGATTTATTTATGCAACAATAAAAAAATTGGGATGAGTACAAAAGTGAAAACAAAAAATAAGTTTAAACGATTTTGGAAACTTCTCGGTCCCGGACTCGTAACAGGTGCGAGTGATGATGATCCATCCGGAATTGCCACTTACTCTCAGGCCGGAGCCTCTTTTGGTCTTTCCACTTTATGGACAGCTCTTATTGCATTTCCTCTGATGGCTTCGATTCAGCAAATGTGTGCAAAGATAGGCTTGGTTACTTCCATGGGTTTGACGGGAACATTGAAAAAAAATTATCCCAGACCTGTTTTATATGTCATGTTGTTATTCAGTTTCCCCGCTATTATTATGAATATCGGGGCAGATATTGCCGGTATGGGTGCGGTTGGGAATCTCTTGTTTCCGTCTATTGAAGCTACTTATTTTAGCGTTGTTTTTACAATACTGCTTTTGGGACTGATTATTTATTTGCCTTATCAAAAAATTGCTGCTTCTTTAAAATATCTCTGTGTGGTTCTTTTGGTGTATTTAGTGGTACCTTTTTTATACAAACAAGATTGGTTAGCTGTGTTGAAAGCTACTGTTATTCCGACTGTTGAGTTGAATAAGGAATTTATAAGCATTATTGTCGGGATTTTAGGAACGACCATTTCACCCTATCTTTTCTTTTGGCAGGCAACAATGGAAGTGGAAGAAATGAAACACAAGAAAACACATTTGTTAGTCAATGGAAAAATAATTAATGAGATGAAACAAGATGTCGATTTTGGCATGTCCTTCTCGGGACTTGTGATGTATTTTATTATTCTTACCACAGGCACCGTTTTATTTAATGGAGGGATTCATCAGATTGAAACTGTCGAGCAGGCGGCTATGGCATTAAAACCTTTAGCCGGTAATTTAGCCTATTTGCTTTTTGCAGTGGGAGTTATTGGGACAGGACTTTTAGCGATTCCTGTTCTTAGCGGTTCTCTTTCTTATATTATTACGGAAACTTTTGGATTGGAGCAGGGTCTTGATAAAAAATTCCATGAAGCAAAAGCCTTTTATTCTGTCATTGCGGTTTCATTAATTCTTGGCTTGTCTTTAAATTATATTGGTATTTCTCCTATCAAAGCCTTGATATATACAGCGATTCTTTATGGGTTGACAGCTCCCGTGTTGATTGGTATAATTCTGCATATTTGCAATAATAAAAAAGTAATGGGAAGTTTTACTAATAACTGGAAGGCGAATCTTATGGGATTCTTGGCGTTAATCATCATGGCATCGGCAGCGATAATTCTGATTTTTCTGCAATTTGTCGGAGATTAAACCCTAATGGATTAAAAGTGCTTGTAATAATAGCCTCCAACCATAAATAGCCCGGTAAGGATTGTTAGGAAAATAAGAGGTTTTCGATAATTTCTGCTTTTATCTGTAAAATGTAAGCCTATAATTCCCAGGAATAATAGACAGCTGTAAATAGCAGGATACATTTGAAAAGCCATTGAAAATTCGCCTTTCAAAAGCAGGAGCAGAGACCGCTGAAAGCCACAACCCAAACACTCTATGCCAAAGAGCGTTTTGCTTAAACAGGGAATCATGTATTTTTCTAAATCCAATGGTTTTTGTTTTTACAATTTTACAAAAAAATAAGAAACGTTTGAGATAATAAATGAGCTCTGTTTTAACCCAGATTCCGCATTAGAAATCTACTGCATCTGAATTCATTTGGGTTTTTAGTTTTTTGAGGTCAAATGTAATCTTCGATGTCTTCTTCAAAACCAAGAACTTACTCCCATTTTTAAAATCGAAAGACAAAAGGATTAGTTCATCGGTTAATATTCATTTTGGTATTCACTGAACTTCGTTTCCTTCTTTAAAGATTGTCCAAGCTCCTTATTTTATTGAATGTTTTAGCTTCGTTATGACGTCTGATTAGGGCAAATGTATGAGCTGTTTTGCCACTGATTCACTGATTTTAATAAATAATTCAACCTAAAACAGACGTATTTTAGCTAATTTACTCAAAATTGATCGCGCTAAAAATCAGAAAAATAAATTTCTAAAAAGAAAATCTGCGAATCTGTGGCTATTCACTAAACTTTGTTTCCTTCTTTAAAGATTGTCCGAACTCCTTATTTTATTGAATATTTTAGCTTCGATATGAAGCCGAATTTGGGCAAATGTTTAAGCTATTTTGCCACTGATTCACTGATTTTAATAAATAATTCAACCTAAAACCGGCCTATTTTAGCTGATTTACTCAAAATTGATCTCGCTAAAAATCTCAAAAATAAAAATCATAAAAGAAAATCTGCGAATCTGTGGCTATTTTGAAACTCACGCATTTGCCTGCGAAGTCTAATGCGGATTTTGGGTTTAAATTCCTTATTTTTGAAAACTGAAATTGAATGAGATGAAAAAGTTTATAATTCCAATAATGGTGATTGCCATATTAGTTGCCTTTTATGAGCAAAAAAATGAAGATAAGAATGTCTATGTAATGGTAATTGCAATCGCTGTTTTTATGTTTGGAATGATGCGATTGAGTGCCAAAACACCAAGTAAAAATCAAGATAAAGAAGAAGACGATGTTTAGTAAAGGAGATAAGGTTTCAGTTCTTGATGAAGCCGTAAACGGAGTAGTGTTGTCGGTCAAAGACAAACAGATAACCATAGAAACAGAGGATGGATTTACGATGAATTTTTCTGCGAATGAATTAATTAAGCTGGGTGATTCCAATAACTTAATGGATTCCATCAGAAGGATTAATGTGGATGAAATCAGCAAGGAAAAAGAGATTCCGAAACCAAGAAGCTTTGTCAAAGAACGTAAAGATAAAAATGAGCTTGCCGCACCGGAGTTTGATTTGCATATCGAAAAATTAGTTCCTAATAAACGCGGAATGTCGAATTACGATATTCTGACTTTACAATCGGAAACAGCCAAACGACACATTGAATTTGCTATTCGCAATCGCATTCCGAAGATTGTTTTTATTCACGGCGTGGGTGAAGGTATTCTCAAAGCGGAACTCGATTTTTTATTGGGCCGTTACGACAATATTGATTTTCAAGATGCGAATTATCAAAAATACGGATTGGGCGCAACAGAGGTTTATTTTAAACAAAATACGAAATAGCACTATTTTTATTTCGATAGAAATCAAAAAAAAACGTCAGTAATTAAAATTATACTGACGTTTTTTTTATGGTTATAAAAAGGATTAATTTGTCGTGATTAAATCCCCATAAATATAGCTGTCACCCAAGGTGAAATTACTGTTTCCTTTGATAAAAGTTACTTTTTTAAGTACAATATGATGGGTGTACGTGTCCAATACATTAGTGGTAGTCACTTCGATAATTCCACTGACGTTGGTTACGCCTTCTGCAGCAATCCATTCTTCATCTATGGAAGGAAGTACTGGAGTTTCAGTAACACAGAAATATTCGGGAGTCAAGACACCATTTGAAAACAAACGATAGACAAGCTTGTTTACAGAATTTCCTATTAGTCCTGTTCTTGGGCTACCTAATGGTGTGATTTCATTTTTAATTAAATTAGGATCAATACCATCCAATGTCAAGGATTCGCTGCTGGTATAATTATAGATTTGTTTTGAAGTACTGCATTGTTCCACCACTTCGTCAAAACCGAAAGGTAAATTAGTAGCAGTTGTTACATAATCTCCAAAAGCAAATGTTTCATATACTTGGGTGCCATTTTGTTTCTGAAATGTGATATTCTTGAAAACGATATTATGGTTATACCCTGTGATTTTTGTTCTTCCCGTTGTAGCATCTGTTGTTTTAACAGTGGTGGTGGTGATTTGGATTTGACCATCTGTCGCTGTCCATTGGTCGGTTACAGCCGGTAAAGCGGGAGGTATCGTTTCGCAAATATTGTCGGTGCTAACCGTTCCGTTATAAAAACGATATACCACACGATTCGCATCATTTATGTCTAGTATAATTGGTTCGCCCTCGGGAGTTGGTTCACTTGGAAAGGTAAAGGTGCTTTCAGTGATTTCAAGAAGTAAGGATTCTTTATCTTTCAGTTTATAGATGATCTCGTTTGTACTGCAACTTTGTGCTGCTACATCTTCAAAATCAATATCTTCTTGGATTAAATCACCGTCATCACAACCGTTTAACAGTAATAGTAAAACCAATAGGCTTGCAACTCTTTTCATTATTTCTAAAATTTGAAACAAAAATAGAATTTTTAATTTGTTCCAAATACATTCCGATTCAAAAACATCGAATTTAATACCGAATTTGTTTTCTGAACTTTCGTATAGATTTCGTGAAAGCTAAAGACTAACTCCTATCGGAAGCTGCGAGTTTCATTCAAAGCCAATAGAAATCCTTATCTTTGCCGGAAATTAATACCGGACATGAGACTTAATAAATACTACCTTTCTGCATTTTTAGCTTTTTTTATCTGGGGATTTTTTAGTTTAGCATTAAAACCGTTACACAATTATCCTTCTTTAGACATTTTATTTTACCGAGTTTTTTTCAGTGTTATTGTAATGGTGTTTATTAATCTTGCTTTTCGACGCAATGTATTGAGACAAAATTGGGATCATTTCAAAAAGATGTCTCCAAAACAGAAACAAAGCGTTGTTAGACTGACCTTAGGTGGTGGTGTATTTTTGGCTTCAAACTGGTTTGTTTTTATCTATGTGATGAATCATGTCAGTGTGAAAGCTGCTTCCCTGGCGTATTTGGTATGTCCTATTCTGACTACTGTTTTTGCCTTTTTTTTATTGAAAGAAAAACTGAGTCAATGGCAATGGATTGCTGTACTGATAAGCGTATTTAGTTGTGTTTTATTATCACTCAATCATTTTGCAGATATTTTTTACAGCCTTATTACAGCTGCAACTTATGCGATCTATTTAGTAAGTCAGCGAAAAAACAGCGAATTGGATAAATTCATAGTGTTGGCAATACAATTGTTGTTTACCGCAATAATTTTGCTTCCGTTTTATCCGGCGTATAGCGGAGCAATTCCAACGGAGCCATTGTTTTACGGTTGTTTATTAGTTATCGTGGTGTTTTTTACTATTATTCCGTTGTTTTTAAATCTGTATGCACTTAAGGGAATTAATTCTTCTGCGGTTGGAATTATGATCTATATCAATCCGATTATCAATTTTTTATTAGCGATTTTCTATTACAAAGAAGACGTGAGTAATTTACAGTTGTTTTCTTATTTTCTCATTTTAGTTTCAATAATTGTTTTTAATGAGAAACTGCTCTTTTCAGGTCGAATGAAAGTAGCGCCATCAAAAAACTAAGTTTTAAAATAATTTTTAAAAGATGAAAAAAATATATCTCGATAACGCTTCTACAACAGCCATCCGTCAAGAAGTCATTGAGGAAATGACCAAGGTAATGTCAGAGCATTATGGAAATCCTTCTTCAACCCACAGTTTCGGACGAAATGCCAAAAGTGTTTTAGAACTTTCCAGAAAATCTATCGCAAAGCATTTAAATGCATCTGCACAGGAGATTATTTTTACTTCTTGTGGTACTGAGGCCAATAATTGGATCCTTCGTTCTGCTGTTAAAGACTTGAAGGTAAAACGAATTGTTACCAGCAAAATAGAACATCATGCGGTTTTATATACCGTAAAGGCCCTGCAGGAAGAATTTGGTATTCAGGTAGATTATGTGGCCATTAAGCCCAATGGAGAAATTGATACCACTGATTTAGTAGCATTACTTTCACAGGAAACCAAAACTTTGGTCAGCCTGATGCATGTAAATAACGAAATCGGGACTCTGTTAAATTTGGAAAGAATAGGTCTTATTTGCAAACAGCATAATGCGCTATTCCATTCGGATACTGTTCAATCTGTTGGAAAAACAGAAATCGATTTGCAAAAATTGTCGGTTGATTTTATTGTAGCCAGTGCCCATAAATTTCATGGTCCAAAGGGTGTCGGTTTTGCTTTTGTTCGAAAAAATTCAGGATTGCAACCCTTGTTTTTTGGTGGAGAACAAGAAAAAGGATTGCGTGCCGGTACCGAAGCGGTGCATCAAATCGCCGGAATGGCAAAAGCATTGGAACTTTCCTATGCTAATTTGGAATCAGAAAGAAACTATATTTCTGAATTGAAAAGCTATTTGATCCATCAGCTTGAAATCGAATTTCCAGCTTTTTCAATCAATGGAAACCTTGAAGGACTTTATAATATTTTGAATGTGTTATTGCCTCTTTCGGAAGATAAAACAGCAATGATTTTGTTTCATTTGGACATGAAAGGAATTGCAGTTTCCCGCGGAAGTGCCTGTCAAAGCGGAAGTATAAAAGCATCACATGTGTTAGCCGAATTTCTTTCATTTGAAGATTTGAAAAAACCAAGTTTGAGAATTTCGATAAGCCATTACAACACAAAAGAAGACATAGATGTATTAGTTCAGGCTCTAAAAACTATTTAGACCCAAATTGAAAATCAGGAATCAGGATGAAAGATAATTTTAGAAACCGGCTGCATAGCGAAATTATGTTTCTGTTTGAATTAAAAAAAACAGAACGACTTTGGCATATTCCGGTTTTGGCATCCTTATGTGTTGGGATTCCGTTATTGATCGGATATTATTTTGACAAGCTTGATTATGGTATATTATCCTGTATGGCAGGATTGGTGATTCTATATTTGCCGTCTACTACCTTAGCGCGCCGAATGATTACATTACTGGCCTGTTCTTTTGGTTTTATGATTTCCTTTGCTATTGGGATTTCCTTTAGCTATAATCCTATTTTTTCCTCAATCGTATTGGGGGTATTTGCAATGGCTGTCTATTGGGTTGTCAATTATTTTGGTATGAAACCACCGGGAAGTTTCTTTTTTATTATGATTGCTTCCATTGCCAGTTGCATGCCATTTGACTTGATGACAATTCCAACCCGTGTGGGATTAATTGGAATGGGAGCAATGCTTGCCTGTTTTCTGGCGTTCTTTTATAGTCTGTACATAACCAAAAAGAGTCCCCAAAAAACGGAATTGATTGTCGTTAAAAGGAAATATTATGCGACTTTATTTGAGGCTATTATTGTTGGTTTTTTTATTTTTTTGTCACTGTTTACGGGACATTTACTTCAGTTAGAAAACCCGTATTGGTTGCCAATATCTTGCGCAGCTGTTATGCAGGGAGCAAGCTTTCAGCATATATGGCAAAGAAGTTTTCAACGTGTTTTGGGAACTTTTATAGGTTTAGGACTTGCCTGGTTGTTGTTATTGCTCAAAATGACCCCACTGACAATCTGTATCACTATAATGGTATTGCAGTTTATAATTGAAATGTTAATTGGGAGACATTATGGTCTGGCTGTTATATTCATTACACCATTGACTTTATTTCTCGCAGAGGCAGGCAGTGCCATGACGGTTGATCCTACTACTTTAATTTCTGTTCGATTCATGGATATTCTCCTGGGAAGCGTTATTGGAGTGATAGGAGGATGGTTTTTACATCATGAGCAATTTCGCCACAAAGCAGAAAGACAAATTCGAAAAACCAGAGTAGGTGTTTTAAGAAAGTAAAAACGAAAATTTGAATTTCTTTTTGCAAATCAAGGAATAAGGATCATTTTTCGGCATATTTTTCCATGAGTAAGCGCGCTTTAAAAAAACACAAGGTAGATTCTGCTCCCTGATTGATATTGATTGATTTATCTTCAAGACCATCGTAGGAGGCTCCATTTTCTGGATTATACATGATTTGTTTGAGATGATTGTTGCCCAGAAACCAAATAAAAGCCAATTTGAGTTGGTCCTTGTATTTCCTGTTTTTTGTCACTTCATAAAAAAGATCCAGTGCGATAATTGTTGTGGCTACTTCGATAGGCTGCTCGCCATAAAATTTCCTTTCGTTTTCTTTTTTGAACCAACCTCTGTTTGAAATTACTTTTAGTTGTCCTTTCATGAAATAATGGGATAACAGAAAGTCAAAAGTGGTTATCGCAATTTTTTTGTATTTCAGTTTTCCAGTAGCCAAATAGCTGTACATCAGAGCCTCTGGTAAAATATTATTGGCGTAAGTCATATAATCTTCATACCAACACCAGTTTTCATCAGAATTAATGTGATAATGATGTAAAAGTTTGTCAGCCAGCCGCTCTATAGTTTTTTTGATAGAATCTTCCGGATGAACCGAATAATAACTGTAAAGCCCTTTCAAGCTGTAAGCAATCGCTCTTGGGGAAGCAATATCATCTATCCTTGTTATTGCCTTGTCCCAACATTTTTGGGCACGATTTACAAAATTCTCAGGAAGGGAATCTTTATACCCAATCACTGTACCCAAACTCCATAATGCCCTTCCGTTCGCATCTTCCAGATTCACTTCCTCATTTTGCGGAGTTAATTCATGCTTGAAATTTTTATAATTATTAAACCAACCGTTGTCCAGTTGAATCCCTTCAATATAAGTCAAATAGATATTTGCGAGTTTCAGCACGGATTCATCGGGTGAGAATTTGTTATACATTACCATGTTTATTAATGCTCTGGCATTGTCGTCTAAAGTATAACCTGATTCAGGATCCGGTTCGCTGAATTTTGAAAACTGCAGTATTCCAAAGTCCGTAGTCAGTTTTTTGATATGATCCAGTTTTATTGGGGGAAAATTGAATTTTAAATCTTCCTCCCGATTGGTCAGCTGGTCGAAAAGCAATCGGTATTGGATAGCAATATTTTCCCAGTTTGTGGCGTGTGACAATGAAAAAGCATTTTTTCCCATCGCAATTCGCTGGTCTTTATTTTCAATAAGCTGCAAAATGGCTTTTTGAAATTCTCTGTGATTACCAAATTCTTTTAATAGTATTCCGTTGCCATCGTTAAGGGTTTCAATGGCATGTGGAATAGGTGTTGAAATAACAGCACAACCACAACTCATGGCATAAGAAAAGGTACCGCTTACGGCCTGGTTAGGATCCTTGGAAGAAAACAAATAGATTTCGGATACCGTCAAATATTCCAGGAGTTCCTTCAATTCGAGATATTCATCAATAAAAATGACATTGTTTTCTAAATGAAGTTCCTGTACAATCTTTGTAAGTTTGCTGCGGTATTTTTCTCCTTCATTTTTGACAACTTCAGGATGTGTTTTCCCAATTATCAGATAGATTACTTCGGGGTGTTTAGCAACAATTTCGGGTAATGCATACAGTACAGTTTCGATGCTTTTGTTTTCGCTGATTAAACCAAAAGTTGCCATTACTATCCGATTCAATAAATCATATTTACTTTTTAGTTTTTCTTTTTGGTCCCAAAGAATCGTATGTGTACCATGAGGAATTAGTACTGTTTTTGATTCTTCACAGCCATAATAATTTGTCAAAAGTGTTCTCGAATTTTTGGTAAGAATGATAATACGATCAGAAAGATCAGTAATAGCGTGAACCACTTTTTTTCTCTTTTCGTCCGGATTTGGCAATACAGTATGAAATGCAGTGACGATAGGTTTATTTAAGGCCAGAATGAAAGGCAGAATGTAATCTCCATAATCTCCTCCAAAAAGACCAAATTCATGTTGGATGCAAACTAAACCAATATCTTTTCGTTCATTTATTTTCTCGGCAACCAGCCGATAATCATCTAAAGAGGTGGCTAATAAGGTGTATTTTACCTCATCGCCATAAATAAAATGATCTTTAGTGTTTTCAAGGGCGCATACCTCAACAGGAAGAGTGCTGCCAAAAACAAGATTTATCGCATTGACAATGTCATTTGAAAAAGTTGCTATCCCACACGCCCTAGAGGGATAGGAACTTACAATTAGCATTTTTATTCCTTTTTCAAATACCATGACTGCGTGTTTTAGGGTTGTTTTCTCAGTTCCAAAAGCAATTCGTTGATATCTAATTTTGCGACAGCTACATGTTTATCTGCCACGCCATAATAGATATAAAGGTCATTTCCAAATAAAGCATGACCGGTGGGGAACACGACATTGCTTACTTCACCTTCTACTTCCCATTGTTTAGTAGGCGAAAATAATGGGTAGGGTAATCTTGCTATTTCAATTTCGGGTCTGTCTAATTGTAACAGAGCGGCTTTTGCATGATATATTTTTCCTGTTGTGGTTTCTTGTACACCATGATAAATCAATAACCAGCCAAATTCAGTTTCAATAGGAGGCCCGCCAGCACCAATGTAGTTGACCTCGAATATGTCTTTGGGGTCTAAGACTATGTGATCAACCAGCGTTTTAATATACTCTTCCCAAAAGGATTCTGATAATTCTTTCCAATCTTCAAATTGTACAATTTGTATACCGGGCCAGATACGATGCAAGAGAACAAATTTTCCGTTTATCTTTCTTGGAAACAGGACTACATCCTTATCGCGGAGCAGCCGAAACTCATCTTGAACCAATCCTATTTTTGCAAACAAATTGTAGTATTGATGGTATTTGGGATTCAGTTTTGCATTATTACAGCAAGTTACGAGATTTTCATATTCTTGGTAATTTTTGTGAGGAGTTATTATGCCGTGTTTTTCAAAATGAATCAAATCCTTTGAAGTGGCAAGGGCTCCCATTGCATTGATCCCGTCATATGCCGTGTAAGTAATGTAATAAATATCTTCAATTTTTACAATTCGGGCATCTTCCACACCATGTTTCTCATAATCAAATTCACGGGTAATTATAGGTTGTTCTTTTCTTTCTATTACTTTGAGAGGTCCTTCTGTTTTCGCGTACCCAATAGAGGAATAATTTCCGTTCTCGACTGCCCGATATAAGATATGGATCGTATTTCCTTCCTGATAAATTCCAGGGTTAAATACGCCCGTACTTTCAAATTTTTTGTCAGTGGGGCTAAGAATTATGCCAAGCTTCTCTATTGCAACCATGATTTGATATTCTTAATGACTCAATACATTTCTTCTTTCTCTTTCTTTTTCTGTTCTTTCATTTTGGCTTTCTCTTGTTTTTTAAAATATCCTTTCAGCAAAAAGCTATGTTGTAAAGCTTCCAGATCTTCATTTAAAAGAATGGTCGCTTCATTAATATTAGTAATGGTGGAGTCTATTTTTATAACTAATTCGGGATCGTTTGAAAGATAATTGATTGCTCCTTTACCTTCTTTCATATTCAAAACAGTTGCGTTGAGGTTCTTAACGACTTTGTTTATTTCTTCGGTGGACTGTTCTAAATTCTGAACGATGGTTTTGATATTATTGGCGACAGCCGGATCTTTTAAAACACCAATAACATTGTCTTTATCGTCAAGGGACGCAATAATCTGATTCAATCTCGCTACCGATTCAGAGGTTCCTTTTCCGGTTACTTTCAAATAATGCATGGTTTCTGATAAATCTTTTGCCATAAGCGTATCATTGATTAGCATGCCCACAGTTCCTTTTCCCCGAGTAATTTCATTGGTGATTTTAAGCAAGTCTTCCGTAAGCTGGGCAGCATTTTTATTGGTTACCCCCAAAGTATTCAGCATGTCATCAGTTCTGATACGATTTAGGGAACGAATTTCATCTCCCGGTTCAACGAAACCTTGCGTTCCTTTTCCCGGCAAAATATTTATAATCATATTACCAACCAGTCCATCGGAACTTATGGTGGCAACTGCATTTTTTTTGATGTGTGCGAAAATAGTTTTGTCAATAATCATATCAACCCGAATAATAGTGTCGTCGATCATTTCGATTCTTTTGACAGTTCCTACATTTATTCCGGAATAGCGTACATTGTTGCCTAATTGTAATCCGTTTACATTATTAAAGATAGCCGTGAGGCGATGTGTTTTTCCAAACATTTTTTGTTTATCGCCAATAAAATACACGGCTAGAACAAACACCAGTAAACCGATTAATACAAATAGTCCGAGTTGTATTTTTTGTGATGCAGTTTTTTCCATAGCTATATTTATTTAAAGAAAGCTTGTATTTTTGGGTCTGTTGATTCTGATAATTCTTCGAATGTGCCTTCAGCATAATTGAGACCATCAATCAATAAAATCATTCTGTTCGAAATCATTCTGGCGCAATCCACATCATGAGTAATGATAATTGCCGAAGTATTGTATTTTTTTTGGATTGATATCATTAGTAGCAAAATTTCTTTGGCAGTTATAGGATCCAGTCCGGTTGTAGGCTCGTCATAGAGAATAATTCGGGGTTGCAGAATTAATGTTCTGGCTAAAGCAACCCTTCTCTTCATTCCGCCGGAAAGCTCCTCTGGCATCAGATTTATTGTGTGTGCCAAACCTACATTTTCAAGGGCTTCCAGGACTAATGGAGTGGTATCTTCAATTTCGCCAAACTTTTTAGTGTGTCGTCGTAATGGAAATTCCAAATTTTCCCTAACGGTCATCGAATCATAAAGCGCACTTCCTTGAAATAAGAAACCAACTTCAGTTCGAAGTTCATCTAATTCATCACGGCTTAATTGAGTAATTTCTTTTCCCATAACAATGATGGAACCACTATCAGGTTCTTCCAGGCCAATCAGGCATTTTATCATTACTGATTTTCCCGACCCCGATTTCCCCATGATGACCAAGTTTTCCCCTTCATTCAAAACCATATTGAAACCGGCCAATACTTGATTGTCACCATAACTTTTTTTTAAGTCTTTGATTTCTATAATGGGTTTTTTATTTGGTGCAGTGGTATCCATAACTATTCCTATAAATCATAAAAAATATCGGTAACAAAAACGGCAACAAAGTCAATAATAAAAAGCAGCATTGAGGTATAAACAACTGCAGAATTAGCAGCTAATCCTACACCGGCAGTTCCTTTTTTACAATAATATCCCTTAAAGCAACCCACCAGTCCTATGGCAAATCCAAAAAAGAATGTTTTGATTGTTGAAGGGATTAAGTCACCAAATTCTAAAGCGTCAAAAACCTGATTAAAATATAAAAGAAAAGATACATTTCCTTTTAAATTTTCTACCAGAAAGGAGCCAAAAAGGGCAATGGCATCTCCAAATAATACTAAAATTGGAAGCATTAGGGTAGTAGCCATTATACGCGTGATCACTAAGTATTTAAAAGGATTGGTGCCCGATACTTCCATAGCATCTATTTGTTCCGTCACCCGCATAGAACCAAGTTCTGCCCCAATCCCGGAACCAATTCTTCCTGCACAAATCAAAGCGGTAATTATTGGGCCTATTTCTCGAATAATCGAAATACTGACCATCGATGGCATCCAGGAAACAGCGCCAAATTCCATAAGGGTGGGACGCGATTGCAAATCAAAAACCAACCCGATTATAAATCCTGTAACCGCTACAAGAAGCAAGGAACGGTTTCCCATGTAATAACATTGACGGATAAACTCTTTAAATTCGTAAGGAGGCTTAATAGACTCTTTAAAAAATCGACCTGCAAAATAGGATAATTCACCTATTTCCAGTAAAAATTTTTTTAGTATTTCGATTATTTTAAAAATAGTATTCATAAAAATAATGAATTAATTTCAATACAAAAGCCTTCTCAAATATAGTGATATTGTAGTGATTTTCAGATGTTTTGAATGAATTTTTTAACATTTATCAGATAAATAACTATTTGTTAATTTAATGAAATACCACTTTATGGGAATTTTTGTCCTAATGGATTTTTACATGAATCCAAATTACTTTTTTAAGTTTTTAATCCATTTTTCTAGTTCGACTGCCCAGAATACGATACTCGACAAGAGTATTGTCATCGTCAATTCGTAAAGATTTAGCGGTTGTGTCCGGAAGATTTGGTTAAAAAAAGGAGTGTAAATAACCATTAATTGCAATCCACTAGTGATGCACAGGGCTATGAGCATGGGTTTGTTCGAGAAAACGCCTATCGTGAAGATGGATGCGCTATCAGACCGAATAGCCATCACATGTCCCAATTGACTGAAACAAAGTACTGTAAATGCCATTGTTTGCCAATGGGAGTTTAGGGAATGTATTGCCCAGGCCTGAACACCAAGTGTTACTACTGCCATCAGAAAACCAACCCATAGGATGTGATAAGCCATTCCGCCCGCAAAAATATTTTTTTTAGGTTCTCTCGGTGGTCGTTTCATGATGTCTGCTTCGGCAGGTTCTGAGGCGAGTGCCAATCCCGGTAAACCATCGGTTATTAAATTGACCCAAAGAATATGTATAGCCAAAAGTGGAATAGGCAAACCAAAAAAAGGAGGAAGAAAAATCACCCATATTTCACCTGAATTCCCAGTCATGATGTATTTGATAAATTTCAGAATATTATCAAATATTTTTCTTCCATGTTTTACGGCAACAACGATAGTAGCAAAATTATCATCAAGTAAAATCATGTGTGAAGCTTCTTTGGATACTTCAGTTCCGTTAATTCCCATTGCAATACCAATGTCCGCGTTTTTTAATGCTGGAGCATCATTGACACCATCACCGGTCATGGCCACAAAATGATTTTTAGATTGCAGTGCGGTAATGATTTTTAATTTTTGCTCCGGATTCACGCGTGCATACACCCTCACCTTATCTACAATTTTTGTAAATTCATCTTGAGTTAATTTGGCAAGTTCATAACCTGTCAAAACGAGGTCTTCATCGGACGAAATTATTCCCAATTCTTTTGCAATCGCCTGACCGGTGAGTTTGTGATCGCCTGTAATCATGATTGGAATAATTCCGGCTTCCTTACATTCCAGCACTGCCTGTTTTGCCTCTTCACGCGGAGGGTCAATCATTCCGGCAAAGCCAATCAAGGTAAGTTCTTTTTCTATTTCTTCAGGATTTATTTGTTCTGGTAGTTCGGTAAGGGTTCGTATGGCATAACCCAATACCCGATATCCTTTTTCAGACATTTTGTTTACCGTGGTTTCAAATTCCGGAATCAATGCGTGTTGGTTTTCTGTTAATTTATTCAATAATACATCTACAGCCCCTTTGGTAATCATAATGACTCCTTTTTCGGATTGATGAAAGGTAGTCATGAATTTTCTGGTGGAATCGAAGGGTAGTTCCGCTATTCTTGGATATAGGATTTCTAAATCAGCTTTGTGCATATTTTTCCCCGAAGCATATTGAGCAAGTGCCAATTCTGTAGAACTACCAAACCATTTTCCATCTTTGTCTTTTGATACATCATTACTTAGCGCCATGGCATGAAGTAATGCCTTGTTGTCATAAAAAAACGGATTGTCTATTTTGGCTGAAGTTTCATAGAGGGCCTCAACAGTCATTTTATTCAAAGTGAGTGTCCCTGTTTTATCTGTACAAATATGAGTTACTGATCCAAGGGTCTCCACGGCTGGTAACTTGCGGATGAGCACATTATTTTTTACTAATCGCTTGGCGCCAAAGGCGAGTGCTATCGTTACCATTGCCGGTAAAGCTTCGGGTATGGCCGCTACTGCCAGTGAAATAGCCGTGATTAACATGGTAACCGCCGATTCACCACGCAGTAAGCCAATTAAAAAAATCGCAGTACAGATAAAAAGTATAACCACGGACAACCGTTTTCCAAAAGCGGCTAATCTTTTTTGTAATGGCGTTATGGTTTCATTGGTTTGAATCATTTTAGCGATGCGTCCCAACTCGGTATTCATTCCAGTTGTTACAACAAAAGCAAGTGCGCGACCTGTAGTTATGAAGGTTCCTTTAAACCCCATATTGGTTAGATCTCCAAGAGCGTATTCTGCTTCGGGAAGTGTTTCGGTATTTTTTTCGACATCATAAGATTCTCCTGTAAGGGCTGATTCATCCACTCTTAACTGATGGGTTTCAAAAAAACGAACATCAGCAGGAATGCTTTTCCCGCCTTCAAGTACGACAACATCGCCAGGAACTAAATGGGATACTGGAATATCAATCATTTTTTCCTCTCGTATGACACGGGCATGATGAGCTACCATATTTTTTAAAGCTTCCATAGCTTTTTCGGTACGGTATTCCTGTATGACACCTACCATGGCGTTGATGACAACAATGATAAGAATAACTACGGCATCTGTAATATCTCCCATTAAACCGGAAATAATGGCAGCGGCAATAAGAATGAGAATCATAAAATCAGTTAACTGATGCAGTAACATTTGCAAAACAGTTTTCCTTTTTTTATCCTCAATTTGGTTCTTTCCGTGTTCTTCAAGGAGTTGTGAAGCAGTTGCGGAGGCAATGCCTGATGGTGTTGTATTCAACATCTGGGTTATTTCCGAAATAGGGAGTAAATGCCAGTTCATGTTGCTGTTTTACTTTTATACCACACTAAAAGTGGTATTTGGATTATCAAGTTTTAACTTTCATATAATCGCAATCTGTTTTTTACCGCAATCAGTTCGTTCTGTAAGGCCTCTATTTTTTCCAATAAATTGAGGACAACATCAATTCCTTCGATATTAACCTCCAGTTCTTGGTGCATCCGTATCATTTTTTCAATTTCATAGATGGCGTCAGGATGGATATATGGTGTTTCTTCGATAATCTGAATTTCTATCAGTCCCATTTCACTCAGATGGCCGAAGAATGGCATTTCCACTTGGTAATGAGCAGATAATGTAGTTACGGGGATGAGGTTCTCTATGTTCATGAGGTTCTTAACTTAGCAAGTTCTTCAAATAATTCTTTTTCTTTTTCGGTCAGCTGTTTTGGAATTTGTACCTGATAGGTAATGTATAAATCACCAAATTCCCCTTCTTTTCTATAAACGGGAAAGCCTTTTCCTTTTAATTTAACTTTAGTACCGTTTTGGGTTCCGGGTGCTACTTTTAGTTTTACTTTTCCGTCAAAAGTATCTACCATCACTTCTCCGCCCAGAATTGCACTGTATAAATCAATATTCGCTGTACTGTATAAATTGCTTTTATCTCTTTTGAAATGGGTATGGTTTTCAATGGTGAAGGTGATGTATAAATCTCCTTTCGGACCACCGTTTATCCCTTCGGCACCCTGCCCACTGATTTTTATCTGTTGGCCATTTTCAACTCCTGCCGGAATAGTAAGGCGTATGTTTTTACCATTGATGGTTAAGGTACGTTTGTGGGTAGCATACACATCTTTTAGGTCAAGGTGTAATTCGGCATTAAAATCTTCTCCCTTGTATGCGGCAGTACGACGGCCGCCACCTCTTGATGCTCTGCCTCCAAACATAGATTCAAAAAAATCCGAATAATCTCCGCCACCACTAAAACCACCAAAATCGCCTCCTTGACCACTTCCTTGATATTGCTGCTGTTGTTTGGCTTTCTCATATTGTTCCGCATGCTGCCAGTTTTCGCCATATTCATCGTATTTTTTTCGATTCTCGGCATGGCTCAATACCTCATTGGCCTCATTGATTTCCTTGAATTTTTTTTCAGCTTCCTTGTCGTTGGGATTGAGATCGGGATGGTATTTCCTCGCCAGTTTACGGTACGCTTTTTTTATCTCGGCTTCTGTTGCGTTTTTATTTACTTCCAATATTTTGTAATAGTCTATAAATGCCATTTTATATTGATTTTCTAATTTTTGTCGGAAACATTATTGATAAAGAAATCTATTGTTTTATAAACTCACAATCGGCTTTAATCATTACTTCATCGCTGATCATAGGGGCAGGAAATTTTGGTCCGATATTAAAATCAGATCGTTTTAGAACTGCAGTAAATTGAAAGCCGGCTGTAATCGCTTTATTTTGCGGATTTTCTATTGTACCCCTATACCACATATTTATAGTTACAGTCTTTGTAATCCCATGGAGTGTGAGTTTGCCGGTAAGATTGTATTTATTTTGCCCTGTTTTTTGTATTGAGGAGCTCTTGAAAGTCATTTTGGGATATTGTTTTACGTCAAAGAATTCGTCGCTTCGCAAATGATTATCGCGCATTTCTACTTCGGTATCGATAGAGGTCACCTCCGTTGAAAGATTAAAGACTGCATCACTAAAATCAGCTTGCTTCGTTGTGGCAGTAATCTCAAAAATTTTGAATAATCCTGCAATATCGGAGATACCGTGATGGACCGTGCTAAAAGCTAATTTTGAATGCATCGGATCGGCTTTCCATGTGGTTTGTGCTGATAGTAAAGTGGTGAAAAATAAGACTGTAATAAATAGTGCTGTTTTTTTCATGACATAGAATTTAAAAATTAACTGATGAAATTTAAATTTCCTTTTTTCCTTCTTGTTTGGTTGAATTATAAAAATATCTAAGCGCACCAGAAGGACATTGTAGAACTTGTTCTATTATTGTTTCTGACGGAGCACCATTGGGATCAATCCATTTTTTTATTTTGGGATTAAAAACCTCTGGAAGTTGAGTCCAGCATCTTAATGAGTGTTGACAGAATTCCGGTTTCCAGACGACTGTAATTTCGTCATTACTATAATTTATTTTCTTGGTTTCAGTGTCTTTAAAAACAAAAGTTCGGATTTTGATATTGTTTTCCAAGAGTCTGGAAATGGGACAATGTTTTGCGATTTCCTGTAATTTAATTTTTTGTTCCTCCTCAACAGAATTGGGGAATACTAAATCACAGTCAATTATTGTTGAAATGACCCCTTCCTTTGTTTCTTGATATAAATTGGCATTTGCCGAAATTTCTGGAATATTCCAACCCTTGCGGTCAATGTACATTCGTAAGGTTATCAATGTACATGATGTTAAGGATGATAGCAGCAGAGTGAATGGGTCGGGCCCGGAATCATTGCCGTTTAAACTCAGCGGTTCATCAGCAATAAATTCTCCATTGTGCCATTTAATGGTACATTGGTATTTAGCCGTACCTATAAGTCCCTGTATAGGTTTGTCAAATTTGTATTGCATGTCTTTATACTATTATTTTATGGAGTCAAACCGTGTTACTTCATACAAATGATGATGATTAATCGGTTTTATATCTATCAAATTTAATGATTTTTTAATTTAGATTTGTTTATAAATGGTTTTATTTCAGTGTTTTATGAATAAAAAAAGCTCCGAAATGGAGCTTTTAAGGAGTGGCATTTTCTAAGGATTAATATAAATTGTTGTTTTTGAAATTAATAAGGAGTCAGGTTTTTTTAATTTCAAATCCAGTTTCTTCTTCAGTTCGATGAGATAGGCCTTGTATGCTATAAATTCAGTATCTTTTGGATTTATTTGTAGCACAAAATTTATTCTTCCCAGTAAATGTTGCAGGTAGTTAGCCTGATTAATTTCCTTGTATTCACGATGCTCATCGATGCCAAATTTTTTGATGTAATACATAGCCTGTCTTAAAGCATTTCGTTTTTGGAATACCACCTGAGGTTTTTCATTGACCACAATACCCGTAACTACTTGGCGGGTGTTGGGCGTCATGAGTCTTGTTTTTTCGGTATTAATTTTAAGATTTAGTTTTTCAACGGTTTCGGTTACTTTATCCAGTAATTCTTTTTCGTCGAAATCGCCTGAAAAGCTTAAATCATCCGCATAACGGGTATATCTTATTTTTCGCTCTCTGCAAAAATCAGCAATTATTTTATCCGAGGCTATAAACAACAAATTAGAAAGGTAGGGACTTGTTGGTGCCCCTTGTGGTAAAGACCCATCTCGCGTGCATAATCTGGAAAGCATTTTGGAGACTAATTTGGAATACCCTAATTCCATAAAAATTTTTTCAATAGCATTTATTTTGATGGATGGAAAGAAATTTTCCAAATCAACGGTGAGTACTTTGGGTTGTTTTTTATGAAATTTCAGGTTTTCGATTAGCCGGGTATTTGGCTTATAGGCTTTCGCAAAAGGGCTTACCGGTACTTTGTACAGAATATTTTTGAGTATCCAAAGCTGAATTTCCTTCAAACTGGGAAGCGGCTCCGAAATAAGTCTTTTTTTACCATTGCTCTTTTGAATTTCAAAATCACGATAAAAGTTTTGGGTATAAAGGGTAGCCTTCTTGATATATTCTTTTTTATATCCCAAAAGAGCAGACAAATGCGAAGTATTGTAAATGACAGGAAGGTCTTTTGAAAATAAAACTTCAGCATAATCCAAACAGTGTTTAATATTCTGTTTTGAATAGCCTAATTTTGGCGCTTCCTTGCTAAAACTTTCTTTGTAATGTGCAAAATCCATAGCTGAAAATCGTTAATGGAGTAGGGACTCTTATGTCCCTCCCTCCAATTAAGAAAGCGGGTTTAAAAGGTCGGAGCTCTGCGTAGATCTTTTAAATCCCGTGCTTGAAAAAGTGTTCAAATACAGAGCAGTGACTCACGGCTCCGTTGTTAGCCGAAACTAACATTTCTTCAGGGAATGAACTAAAAGTACAATTCTTTCAGACTTGGAATAAAAAGTGTTTTTTTATTCAATTTTGGAATCTTACTTTTTAAATCCTTTTGAATCCATTCCTCTTTTTTTTTATGGCTTACTTTATTAGGTCCCATTTTAGTTACAATTTAGATCTATTAAAATAATAACGATTTTGCTTATAATGTGTTTGTATTCAATTGAATAACTACATAAAGTTACAAAAAAATATTTAACACTATTACGG
>RCUR01000163.1_pt1 | contig 22895 bp, 22 predicted proteins | sample 2166151 | NCBI WGS metagenome assembly RCUR01 (sample SAMN09932785, study PRJNA488358) | compost metagenome | isolation source: compost soil in an enriched community | place: Germany: Experimental Botanical Garden
GGGCACCTGGTGCATTTCCTGCCGGGTCGAGCACCCGGTGTTGAACAAGCTGGCCGAGCGTGGCGTGGTGATCTACGGCATTAACTACAAGGATGACAACGCTGCCGCGCTGAAATGGCTGAGCGAATTCCATAACCCTTACCAGCTCGACGTACGCGACGAGCAGGGCACCCTGGGCCTGAACCTGGGTGTGTATGGCGCGCCGGAAACCTTCCTGATCGACAGCAAGGGCGTGATCCGTCACAAGTTCGTCGGCGTGATCGATGAAACCGTCTGGCGCGAACAACTGGCCAGCCTGTACCAGGGCCTGGTCGACGAGGCCAAGCCATGAGGCGTTGGCTCGCTGCTGCCGTGCTGGGCCTGAGCCTGGCGGGTGTGGCCCATGCGGCCATCGATACCTATGAGTTCGCCAACGATAGCGATCGCGAGCGCTTTCATCAGCTGACCAAGGAACTGCGCTGCCCCAAGTGCCAGAACCAGGACATCGCCGATTCCAATGCACCAATCGCCACGGACTTGCGCCGGGAGATCTTCCGCATGCTCGGCGAGGGCAAGGACAACCAGCAGATCATCGACTTCATGGTCGACCGCTACGGTGATTTCGTCCGTTACAAGCCGGCGCTCAATTCCCGTACCTGGCTGCTCTGGTTCGGCCCGGCCGGCCTGTTGCTGGGCGGCCTGGTGGTGATTGCCGTGATCGTGCGACGCCGGCGCAGCGAACGCCCCGACGGGGCTACCGAACTTTCCGAAGCGGAGCGCCAGCGCCTCGCCCAACTGCTGGACAAAGACCAAAAACATGATTGATTTCTGGCTCGCTGCAGGCCTGCTGTTGCTGGTAGCCCTGAGTTTTCTGCTGATTCCTGTGCTGCGTGGCCGCAAGGCACAACTGGAAGAAGACCGTACCGCCTTGAACGTTGCCCTGTACCAGGAGCGCGTGGCCGAGTTGCAGGCCGAACAGGAAGAGGGCGTGCTCGACAGCGCGCAAATGGACAGCGGCCGCGCCGAAGCCGCGCGTGAACTGCTGGCCGATACTGAAGGCGGCGAGCCTGCGCGGGTTTCGCGCCTGGGCAAGCCATTGCCGATTCTGGCAGCCGTGCTGGTGCCGGTACTGGGCCTGGGCCTGTACCTGCATTTCGGTGCCAGCGACGAGGTCGAACTGGCCCGCGAGTTCGCTCACGCGCCCAAGACCATGGAAGAATTGACCCTGCGCCTGGAGCGCGCCGTCGCTGCCCAGCCGGACTCGGTGGAAGGGCTGTATTTCCTCGGGCGTACCTATATGACCCAGGATCGCCCGGCCGACGCGGCGAAGATGTTCGAACGCACCCTGGCCCTGGCCGGTCGCCAGCCGGAGTTGCTCGGCCAGTTGGCGCAAGCCCGTTACTTTGCCGGTGGCAAGCAGTGGACGCCCGAGATTCAAGCCCTGACCGATGAAGCGCTCAAGGCCGATGCCAGGGAAGTGACCAGCCTGGGCCTGTTGGGCATCGCCGCGTTCGAGGGCGAGCGTTACCAGCAAGCCATCGACTACTGGCAACGCCTGCTTGAGGTACTGCCGGCCGACGACGCTTCGCGCCCGGCCCTGGACGGTGGGATCAAGCGCGCCAGCGAGAAACTGCTGGCCAGCGGCGGCAAGGTGGAAAGCGCACCGGCAGTGGCCAGCAAAGGGGAGATCCGCCTCAAGGTGCGCGTTGAATTGGGTGCCGATCTCAAGGCCAAGGTCAAACCCGACGACAGCGTGTTCATCTTTGCCCGCGCAAGCTCCGGCCCACCCATGCCGTTGGCGGCCAAGCGCTTGACCGTGGCCGACTTGCCGGTTGAAGTCGAGCTCAGCGATGCCGATGCCATGATGCCGCAAATGAAGTTGTCCAACTTCCCTGAAGTCCAGTTGGTCGCGCGTATTTCGCGCGGCGGCCAGCCGACCAAAGGTGAGTGGATCGGCCGCAGCAAACCGCTGGCCAATACCACCACCGCGCAACAGCACCTGACCATCGACAGCCCCGAGCAATAATGGGGTCAAGAATCAGCGTTGACGGCCGATGGGTTAGGGCATCTCTGATCCATCTGGCCGGCGTTTAATGAAGCATCACCTCCTCAAACCTTATCTTCGATCGACCCTGTTCTCGCTGGTGCTGTTATTCGCTGCCAGTTGTTGGATGGGCGGGTCAGGCCTGTCGCAGCATTTGGGCTGGCTGGCCGTGTTATTTCTGTTTGCCTGCAGTTTTAGCTGCTGGTTGTTCATCTCCTGCTGGCGCTTGGGCGAAGTCGCGTGCAAGCGCGTCGATTACCTTTGGCTGGCGCTGGCCGGTGTGGCGTTGGTCGATGTCGTCTTGCAATCGAACAGCGGATCGATCCAGCTTCAGCAACTGCAGGCAGCACCGGTTGCCCTGGTGTTGGCCTTGGCCCTCAGAGTGGCTCGGGTCAAGGCCGAAATCCGCCTCAAGTCGCCCCGTGACAATACCCTGTGGCTAATCATCGACCGGCAGTTGGTGATGCCCGCACCCGATCCGCTGTTGAGCCGGGAAACATTGCGCAGCCGCTTGGGTCATGAGCTCAAGCAGTGGTGCACGCCCCGGTATTCACGCACGTTCGTGCAATTGATGCACCCGGCCGGCGGGCGCATTGCATCTCCCGGCGATCTGGTGGTGCCGGTCAGCCCCGGCTGGAAGGACTGTGAGTTCAAACTCGACACCCGTAAGGACATGGCAGGCACTCGCTTGGCCGAGTGGATTGGCCTGCACGCGGTGCGCACGGTGTATCTGTACGGCGTCGTGGACCTGCAAGTGCTTGAAGCGATGGTTAAATGGGGTGAACAGGCGGGTGTGGAAATCTTCCTGGATAACGGTGATGGCCAGCGCCTTGCGCAAGACTGGCGCGTCGACCTGGCGAACACCGCCAATGCGCCACAGGCAATCAATCGGTTGCGTGAAACTGTCGACGCTATCTGAAGTCAAACGGTGGAGTCTGCCTCGACTCGACCCCCTAACAATCAGAACTGCAAGAGAAGATTTTCATGGCCGTCATCGCTCGGATCACCCTTTTGACACTGGCACTGGGCTTGAGCGCCTGTACGGTCCAGCAACCATCGCCCACCCTGCCACCACCACAGCCTACACCGCCACCCTCAGGCCCCAGCGTGAAACCACCGCCAGTGCCGAGCACGGTGCCGAGCAAACCACCGACGCCGACACAAAAGCCGATGCCGCGTACATCGGCCAGTTTCGCCCCGCCGCCCGGTGGCGACAGCCATTGGGACCCGCGGCTTGGCGTCTACGTATTGGAAGGGGAGACCGACACCTTCTACCGCCAGCGCACCTACTACCGCTGGAACAACGGTTGGAGCTGGTCGACCAGTTTGCAGGGGCCATGGCAGGAAACTGACAGCAGCGGCGTGCCAGGTGCGTTGGGCCGGGCGTTCGCGCAGTAAGCTACTCCGTACGCCGCAAGCTGCCGCCAGGCTGCGTCAGGGCCGGTTCTGCCCTTTACCAAACGCCCCGATTTCATGCCGCGGACGCAGCCTGCGGCAGCTACAGGTGTTGGGGGCAACGTGAGAGCGCATCCTGTTTCTGGTCTATCCTTCGAGCTCCCAGCCAAGGTAGCCTCGGCCCAGAGGAGGAAGTCATGAATGCAAACTTGCACAAACGCGGCAGTTGCCTGTGCGGTGCCGTCAAGTTTTCAATCAATCTCAAGCATCCCGCCTTCGGTGCCTGCCATTGCAGCATGTGCCGTAAATGGGGTGGCGGCCCGCTGTTGACGGTCGACAGCGACGCGCCTGCGCAGTACAGCCAGGGCGAGGATCAGATTCGCACGTTTTCTTCATCCGAATGGGCTGAACGCGGTTTTTGCGCTACCTGTGGCAGCCATCTGTTCTATCGTCTCAAGCAGGGGGGCTTTTATGCGGTGCCGGTTGGCTTGATCGAGGAAGCCGACGACCTGACATTTGGGCTGCAAGTATTCATCGACGAAAAACCCGCCAGCTACTGCTTCTCCAACCAGACTGAAACCATGACAGGGCAACAAGTGGCCGAAATGTTCGACCAAACGTAATCAGTCAGAGCAGCCCAGGAGCCATTCGATGCAATTGACTACCGTAAAAGTCGAAAAGCCGGAAGACATCAACTTCATCCTGGGCCAGGCGCATTTCATCAAGACCGTCGATGACCTCCACGAAGCGCTGGTCGCGGCAGTCCCGGGCATCAAGTTCGGCGTGGCGTTCTGCGAGGCGTCGGGTCCCTGCCTGGTGCGCTGGTCCGGTACTGACCCCAGCATGATCGAGCTGGCGCAAAAAAATGCGACCACCTTGGCGGCCGGGCACAGCTTCATCGTTTTCCTGGCCGAGGGCTTTTACCCGCTCAATGTGTTGAACACCCTCAAGGCCGTACCCGAGGTGTGCCGCATCTTCTGTGCCACGGCCAACCCCACCGAGGTGATCGTGGTCCAGACCACCCAGGGCCGGGGCATACTCGGCGTCGTGGATGGGCTCACACCCCAGGGCATTGAAGGTGACGACGAGATCGCGGCACGCAAGGACCTGCTCAAGCGAATCGGTTACAAGCTCTAAGGACCATGGTTACGCCTATACTGGTGTTTTTCGAAAGGTATGCCAAATGACCAAGACGTACGGGGTTGGCGATGCTTCTTACCAGGCCGCGGGCGGCATCGACGGGCTGCGCAAGCTGGTCGACGATTTCTACCGGTTGATGGACGAACTGCCCGAAGTGGCGAGCTTGCGCCGTATGCACCCCGAGAGCCTTGCACCTGCCCGCGATAAACTGACCTGCTTTCTCAGCGGGTGGTTGGGCGGGCCAAAACTGTACGGCGAAAAGTACGGCTCGATTTCGATTCCGGCCTTTCACGCCCAATGGCCTATCGATGAGCAGGGCAGTGCTGCCTGGTTGCTTTGTATGGAGCAAGCCATTGCCCTGCAGGGCTACTCCCCGGATTTTTCAGCATATTTGCTGGCCCAGTTGCGAGTACCTGCACAACGTGTCGTGGAGGCCAGTCGTAACCGTCACGGATAACAAGCGGCAGTCGCACTCTGTTTGACCCTACCCTGAGGAAGCTGCCGGGCCATGCCGTCGGGTACAGGTTGCGGCTGGAGGATCACGCAATGACGATTCTGGTTACCGGTGCAGCAGGTTTTATCGGGTTTCACACGGCCAAACGCTTTTGTGAGGCCGGGCTGGAGGTCATCGGCATCGATAACCTCAGCGACTATTACGACGTCGACCTCAAGCAGGGACGGCTGGCACAGTTGGAAAAACTGCCCAACTTCACCTTCCAGCGCCTGGACCTGGCCGACAAGGCGGGGTTGCTGGAACTGTTCCACACCCATGCGTTTACCGAAGTCGTTCACCTGGCAGCACAAGCAGGGGTGCGCTATTCACTGGACAACCCGGACGCCTACGCGGCCTCCAACCTGGTGGGCTTTCTCAACATGCTTGAAGCTTGCCGACAGGTCAAACCCCGGCACTTGATCTACGCATCGAGCAGTTCGGTGTATGGCTTGAACAGCAAGTTGCCGTTCTGCGTGGACGACGCAGCCGATCATCCCGCCTCCTTCTACGCCGCCACCAAGCGTGCCAATGAGCTCATGGCGCACAGTTACTCACACCTTTACGCCATCGAGAGCAGCGGCCTGCGATTTTTCACTGTTTATGGGCCCTGGGGGCGACCGGATATGGCGCTGTTCAAGTTCACCCGGGGCATCCTCAACAAACAGCCCATCGATGTGTACAACGAAGGGCAGATGTCACGGGATTTCACCTATATCGATGACATCGTCGAAGGTATTTTTCGGCTGCGCCTCAAGCCGCCTTCCTGCAAGGGTGACCTGGCACCCGGCAGTGCACCGAACAAGGTGTACAACATAGGGCGAGGGATGCCGGTCAAGTTGCTCGAATTTGTCGAGTGCATCGAAAGGGCAATCGGCATCAAGGCCGAGCGTCATTACCTGCCCATGCAACCGGGAGATGTTGTGCAGACCTGGGCCGATGTGTCGGCATTGGCGCAGTGGGTGGACTTTTACCCAGAGGTTTCCGTTGAGGCTGGTGTCGGCCATTTCGTGGAGTGGTACAGAAATTACTACCGGGTGTAGCGCAGCCGCCTCACGCGCGCCATTGCTTACTACCAGAGCGCTGGTGGTGCGGCATTCCGATTACCATCGATGGGTACAACGCGGTACCAAATGATCAGGGTGCCGCAGGAATGTTCAGCCCCCGCTGTACCGCTGGCCGGGACAGGAAACTTTCCAGTGTGCGGGTGACATTCGGGAAGTTCTGGATGCCCACCAGCTCCCCTGCTTCATAGAAGCCAATCAGGTTGCGAATCCAGGGAAAGGTGGCGATGTCGGCGATGCTGTAGTCGTCGCCCATGATCCATTCACGGTTTTCCAGGTGCAGGTTCAGCACGTTGAGCAGGCGCCGGGACTCTTCGACGTAGCGGTCCCTTGGGCGCTTGTCTTCGTAGTCCTTGCCGGCGAACTTGTTGAAGAAGCCGACCTGGCCGAACATCGGGCCGATCCCGCCCATCTGGAACATCAGCCATTGGATGGTCTGGTAGCGGGCTGCAGGGGTGGCGGGCAGCAATTGGCCGCTTTTTTCCGCGAGGTAGAGCAGGATCGCCCCCGATTCGAACAACGGCAAAGGTTCGCCGCCCGGGCCGTTGGGGTCGATGATGGCCGGGATCTTGTTGTTGGGGTTGAGGGACAAGAACTCCGGTGACAGTTGGTCGTTGCTGTCGAACGCGACCCGGTGCGGCTCGTAGGCCAGGCCCGTCTCTTCGAGCATGATCGAGACTTTCACGCCATTGGGGGTGGGCAGGGAATAAAGCTGGATACGTTCCGGGTGTTTTGCCGGCCATTTCCTGTGGATGGGGAAACTGCTGAGCTGGGTCATGGCGATTCCTGTCAAACGAACTGTTGAGAAGTGGCGGGTGCCCGTGTATTTAAGTTGACCTATTCAAAGGTGGTAAAAATACCAGCTATCCAGGGAGTGGTTCATGACAGATCGTTTGAAACCCGGTGCCGTACTTTTCGCCAAGGACTTGCCGCGCGTTGCGCAGTTCTATGAGGCGCTGCTGTGCATGCCGGCGGTGCTCAGGCAAAACGACTTGATCGTCCTGGAGTCCGATGCGTTTCAATTGGTCATTCATCCGATCCCGCCAGCGGTGGCACGTTCCATCACCATCACGGTGCCACCCCTGCGCCGTACCGACGTTGCGATGAAACTGGTCTTCCCCGTCGCCAGCCTTGCCCAGGCCAGGCTCCAGGCGCCGTCGTTGGGTGGCGCCGTGGATGCACTGGACAAGGAGTGGCAAGCCCGCAATTTCAGGGCCTGTGATGGCTTCGATCCGGAGGGTAACGTGGTGCAGTTCCGCGAATCGTTGAGCGCCTGACAGTCCTGTATAAACGTACTGCATTGGGGGTATCGGCTTGCCCTGGCTTACCAGTCCACTGCATAGCTCAGGGCCAGGCGTCGGCCCTCGGCGTGGGGGTAGGGCGCTGCCGCATTGGCCTGCATGTACAGGGTTTCGTAATTGCGATCACTGAGGTTGTAGATGCCCATTTGCAGCTTGCCCACCGGCAGCGTCACCCCGGCCAACAGGTCGACCGTGGTATAGCCTTCGATCTTGCGGCCATTGCCATCCTCAAAGCCTGCATCGTAACTTTCCAGGCGCATGGCCTGCAGGCGCATGTCAAAATCGTTCGGTGCAAACGCCACGAAGGCTGTGGTTTTGGCTGGCGAGATACGGGTGGCAGGCAGGTCCAGCCATTCGCCGTTCTGATGGGTTTCGCCTTTGGTCCAGGCATAGGTGCCCCCCACTGACCAGGCTGTGTCCAGGTGCCAGGTAAGGCTGGTCTCGACCCCACGCACGCGTTCCTTCTGGTCGATCAGGCGCTGCGCACGGGTGACCGAGTCGTAGTACTGGGTCACGTCCGAACGGTTCTCGAACAGCGTGACGTTGGCTTGCAGTGTTTCCCAGTCCGCTCGCCAGCCTAGCTCGTAACTGTCGACCTTGATCGCCTGGGCGTTGAGATCCTGGATGTCGTAGCTGCCGCGCACATCCCGCAAAAAGCGTTGGATATCCGGCAACGAAAAGCCTTGGCTGAAGTTGACGAATACATCTTGCGCGCTGCTGATGTGGTAGACCGTGCCGAGGTTGTAGAGGGTGTCTTCATACTTCAGCGTGCCGCCAGGCAGGACCTCGGTGACACCCGCCTGCCAGATGCCGCCGAAGGCGATGCTGTCGGCCACGTCGCTGTGAATCCACTCATGCCGTGCGCCACCGCGCACTGTCCAATCGCCGATATCCCAGGTCGATTGGGCAAACACTGCCGTGGTGTTGGTTTCGATATCCGGGCCAAAGGCATAATGTTGGCCTGTGGGTGTGTAGACCAGGCCATCGACGCTATAACGGTCGCCATCCTGGCTGACCTGCTCGTTCTCGAAGTCCGCGCCCCAGACCAGGCTGCCGGTAGCGCTGCCGATGCTGGGCAGGCTGCTTTCCACGGCCGTGCGCAGGCCATAGACCCGAGCCTCGCTTTGCGATGCCACCACGCCGGCATTGGCACCCCAGTTATAAGGGAAAAATCGCGCCTGCTGTTTGCGCCAATAGCTTTCCACCAACAACTGCTGGCCGAGCAGATCACGGTCGCTGAAGTTGAGGTTGACCGCCTGGTTGTGGGTAAAGGGCTGGTCGCTCAACTGCAAGCCCTTGATCGCAACCGACTCGCCATTGCGCGAGCCGGCGACATAGCCGGTGTCCTGTTTTTCTTCGTAGTCCTGCAAGGCCAGGCTCAGGCGCTGCTCATCATTGAGGTCGAAGCCGAACTTAGCGTGCAGGTCATGGCTCTGGGTGTCCATGTTGCTGCCCTGGAAGGCCTCCTGGGCAATGCGCTTGCCGTTGCCGTCGAACTGGTCGTTGCGTTGCAGCAGGTCGGCGGACAGGTACCAGTCGAAGGCCTTCTCGCGCCCGGTCACGCTCTGGAACGCTTCGTAGGCAAAGCCTTTGGGGTTGAAATTGTCGGCCGAACTGATGCCCACCCGGCTGCTCAGTGCCAGCGGCTGCCCTTCGTTGTGCTTGGTGATGATATTGATGATGCCGCCGGAAGCGCCTGCGCCATACAGGCTACTGGCACCGGACACCACTTCGATGCGCTCGACGCTCGAGGGGGCGACGCTGTTGAGTTGACGGGAAACGTCCCGGCTGGCGTTCTGCGAAACACCGTCAATCAGTACCAGCACATTGCGCCCGCGGAGGGTCTGGCCGTAGTTGCTCATGGTGCCGGATGAGGGCGACAAACCCGGCACCAGGGTGCCGAGAATGTCGGCGACCTTGCGCCCAGCCGCCGATTGCTGGGCGATTTGCGGTGCCTGGATCACCTGGACCGTGCCTGGAATCGAGGCGATGCTGGCTTCGCTGCGGGTGGCGCTGACCAGTGTATCGGACAGCGCCAGCGGGCCACTGCCCAGCTCCAGTGGGGCCGGTGCCGGTTGCACGACCACGCTGTGGTTGCCAGTGAAATGCCATTGCAGGCCACTGCCTTGCAACACGGTGTCCAGTGCCTGTTCCGCGCTGTATCGACCCTTGAGCGCAGGCGCCGATTTGCCGCGCAACAGTGCCGCATCGACGCCGATAGCCAGGCCGGTCTGGGTGGCCAGTGCGGTCAAGGCGCTGTCGAGCGGCTGGCTGGCCAGTTCGACCTGGAAAGCGTCTGTCACAGTTGCGGCAAAAGCCGGCGCGGCGCTGCCCAAGGCCAGTGCCAGGGCGCTCAGGCGAACGAGCGAAAGGGTGTGTTTGGTCATTGGTATTGCCCATGCAATCGACTGTATTTATTCCAATGACCGGGCTGAAACGAAATCGGGCAATCGCTGTGAATATTTTTTTACCGTGGCCGCACCTGTACCAGGTACTTGCCATGGGTCTCGACGCGGATCGGCAAGGCAGCTTGCAGCAGTGCCAGCGCCGCATCGCTGTCCTGCGGCAATACGCCGGTGAAACGCAGCGCCTGCAGTTGCTCATCCGAGGCCCAGATATAACCGGGGCGCTGCTGATCAAGTTCAGCCAGTACCTCGGGCAACGGCCTGTCATGAAAGACCAATCGGCTGCGCGTGGTGGCGACCGACTCGGGAGGGGGGAGCAACCAATCCTGTACGGGCAGGAACTGGCCGACGGCGATCGCCACCGGTAGCGCCAGCGCCAGGCCGATCTTGCCAGTGCGGCGGGGCTTGGCCTTGGGTTGTGGCGACACGGCCTGCCAAAGCTGCTGCAGTTGTTCGAACAGTTGCGCATGGCGAGCATCGGCATCGTGCCAGGCGGTGAATTCTGCCAGCGCTTCGGGCGAGGGCGCGTCCTCCAGGCGTACCACCCACAAGGCCGCCTGCTCGCGGATCTGCTCCAGCGTCGTGGGCTCAGCCATGGTTGAGGTCCTCGGGCAGAGCGTCGAACAACCGCGCGTGGCAGTGGGCCAGAGACTTGGCCAAGTATTGTTTGACGCTGCTTTGCGACACCTGCAGGTGCTTGGCGATTTCGGTGTAAGAGCAGCCTTCGACCCGGGCCATCAGGAACGCCGTGCGCGGTTTCTCGTCCAGTTCTTCGAGCAGCAGCATCAGCACTTTGCCCAGCAGCTGGCGCACTGCAACAATCTGTTCCGCGCTCTGTTGGACCTGCTGGTCAAGCAACACGGCCATGCTGCTCAGGGTTTCTGCCTCGACCCGGCGACGATGGTACTGGTTGATCAACAACCGATTGGCGGCCACCAACAGGTAGGCCCGGGGTTCTTGCAACGTTGGCAAATTATCCAGGCCCAGGATTTTGACGAAGGTGTCATGGGCCACGTCGGCGGCATTGTCAGGGCAACCGAGCTTCTTGCGCAGCCAGCCGAACAGCCAGCCGTGATGCCCACGATAAAGCTCGGAAAAAAAAGAAACAGACTGGCCCTGCACGACGAGACCTCGAACGAAGATGATTCGCAAATGGGAAAAAGTTGCAGTTGCGAATGCTGGCATGTTGTGGTCAGGCAGACAAGTCTGGTGTTGCCTGTTCGGGCCTCATCGCGGCGGTCCGGCAAGCCACCGCAATGCCTACTGAACCACCACCTGCCGTCCATAACGTTTAAAATGCCCCCTCACAAACCCTCGAACAGCACCATGACCCCCGACGCCCTCGCCACACTGCAGCTTTATCTCAACAACGCCCTGAGCCCCGCCCCCACAGAAACCCGGCGCTTGTTCCATGGCCGCGGCCGCTGCTGGCCAAACCTGGAACAGGTCACCGTCGATTGGTTGCAAGGCGTGCTGTTGGTGTCGTTGTTTCGTGAGCCGCAAGCCAACGAGCTTACGATGCTCAAGGATATGCTCCTGGCCCTGAGCCAAGCGCCGGCCTGGCAGCAGAGCGGCGCACACAGCCTGTTGCTGCAACACCGCTACCTGCTGGAAAGCACCACCGAGTGGCTGCTGGGCGAGGAAGTGGACGAATGCCTGATCACGGAAGGCGGCCTGCGCTTCAAGCTGGACCTGGGCAAAAAACAGAACACCGGCCTGTTCCTCGACATGCGCTACGGCCGCCGCTGGGTGCAGGCCCACGCCCAGGGCAAGCGTGTGTTGAACCTGTTCGCCTACACCTGCGGGTTCTCCGTGGCCGCCATCGCTGGCGGTGCCGAACAGGTGGTCAACCTGGACATGGCCAAGGCCGCGCTGAGCCGTGGGCGAGATAACCATCGGCTAAACGAACACGACCTGAGCCGCGTGAGTTTTCTCGGCCATGAGCTTTTCAAGTCCTGGGCCAAGGTCAAGAAGTACGGCCCGTACGATCTGATCATCATCGACCCGCCGTCTTTCCAGAAAGGCAGCTTTGCCCTGACCAAGGACTACCAGCGGGTGTTGCGTCGTCTGCCTGAGTTACTGACCGTCGAAGGCAGCGTACTGGCCTGCGTCAACGACCCGGCCATTGGCCCGGATTTTTTGATCCAAGGCATGGCCGCCGAAGCGCCAAGCCTTGTGTTCGAGCAGCGGCTGGAAAACCCGCCCGAGTTTCCCGATGCCAGCATGGAAGGGGGGTTGAAGGCGCTAGTGTTTTCCCAGCGCCCGTAACCCGTCACCCGTTCAGAGGGTGATGACGATCCGTTGCGCCGTATCACGTCCCCACGCGTCTTCGACTTCGCTCAACTCCATGGGGTGCGCATCGATTTTAAGCCCGGCCGGGTCAATGGCCTGCAGTACCTTGCCGACGGCTTGCACCAGGTCGGCATGGGACACGCTGCCCAGGCCACTGCCCAGCATCTCCAGGCCCGAACTGCGCAGCGGGCTTGGCGTCAGGTTGATGGTATTGCCGGCCAACGAGCCGATGTTGACGAAGCGAATGCGCGGCGCCGTCTCGCTGCTGCCATGGCCGGTGGCTGCCGTCAGGAAACATTCGGCGGGCTGGCCCCAGAGGTAATCGAGGACGATATCGACACCGTGGGATTCGATCTCGTCGCGGAAGATCTCCACCAGTTTTTCCGGCGCCTGGTTCAAGGCAATGAAACGGTCGGCACCCAGCGCCCGCAGTTCAGCTTCGACCGCCGGGTTGCGTGCGGTGGCGATCACCCTTGAGGCACCCATGTGTTTGGCGATCTGGATGGCAAGGCGACCGGACGTACCGGCGGCACCGTTGACCAGCACCGATTCGCCCGGTTGAAAGCGCGCGCGATATTCCAGCGCCGCCCAGGACGACATGCCCGGGTTGGCAATGGCGGCAGCCGTGAGGTCGCTGACATGGGCAGGTATCGCCACGCAATTGGCAGCCTTGACTGCAACCGTCTGGGCCATGGCCCCGATCGGGCCGCGGGGGAACGCGAAGTAGACACGGCTGCCGTCGTCCAGGGTACCTACGCCATCGGCACCGGGCACAAAGGGCAGGGTCTTGCCGCTGGTGTAGTGTTTACCGCTGGCCTGGGCGCGCACCAACTGGCTTAAGGCCGCCGCTTGGACCGTCACCAGCACTTCATCGGCCTGGGCGACGGGGGCGTCGATCTCGCCGAATACCGGTGGTTTGTCGAATGAGTGAACGAGGGCAGCTTTCATGGCAAATTCGCTGTGCGTTGAGGGTGGGTTGAGCAACCTGACTGCGCTGCATTGAGATCCATGCGGATTAGCTGCGCATTGTATAGGTCTTGATCCTGGTAGTCTCGCGAGGGGAACACGCTATTAAAGTAAAGAATTCGCAGAGGAATAATTTTTATCTCGATTATGTATAAAGTCTAAAGCAGTGGTGGCATACGCTTAGAGGGAAAGATGATATCTGGGCTGGATAACTGGATCGCTGGTTTAAACTATTGAGTTTCCTATGGAAGCTACAGCAGGGCTTGCGCCGAGTAGAAAGCTTTCCGAGCGCCTTTTTGGCTACGATGTTTTTATCTCATTTGCATTGGGCGAGCCGCCACGCGGCAATTATTCGTATGCATCTGACCTGGCCAGGCGTCTGCAAGATGCTGGATTGGTCGTGTTTTTTTGCGACCATGCACGCGACTTTTCAAACATCGCAGTGTCAGCAGATCGTTTTTTTTGGGTGGGATACGAACAGGGAAATTCGGACGAAGCGTCAGCGATCGTGCGGCGCTGGCCTGACTGTGAAGCGTTGGGGAATTGGGAAGACATGCTGTCGGAGGGCCTTGTGCATGCGTCACTGCAAACCTTGGTGCCCCTACCAAACCAGCGATTGCTGGTGGGATGGTTGGATGGTCGTTTACAAGTCTTCACCGGCAATGAGCAAAGTGCACTGCTGCCAGTGAAGCCGCGTCCGTTGGCGGCGGTATGGGCAGATAACGAAGGCAATCGCATTGCTGTACTGGATCACGCAAAGGTGTTGCGGCTCTTCAATCTTGAAGGGAAAGAACTTGGCTCACCATTGCAATTGGTTATTGGAAAGCCAACGCACACATCCTCAAAGGCCTGGTTGGATTTTTCAGGCCATTTGGCAGTCGATGGGAAGCCGAAAGTAGTAAAGGCTCAAGTACAGGCCAAGACCGGTGTGGAAACGTTGGTGCTGGTTGTTGTGCCAGAGCAAAGAGGGGTGACGTTTTTACTTCAAGGCTTCGAGACTGATAAGAACCCGCTTCTGGATGCGGTTGCAGTGAGTGATGAATTGAGTGGCTGTTCGTATGCCTATTATTTAACAGCAATGAAGCTTGCGAGATATGCGTTGCAGGATGGGTGCTCAAGAGAGGGGGAGGAGCGCCACGTTGAAGTGGACTACCCTCGTTCGAACACGGGGTATGTGGCAGGCGCTTTTTGTCAAGAAGGGACCTTTGTCCTTGGTGACTGGGAGGGCAATGTCTATTGGATGCGCACTGTGAAATCACTGTTTGTCGATCTGGGCGTTGAAAGGGAGCATATCGAGCATTCATGGCCTGATGCAGTATCCAGTGTGGCTTGTAATGGCGTGGGGGAAACGTATGTCTCGTTCAGAAATAACGGGGTGAAACGTTTTAATTCGCCTTGGCGGTTAGAGACGCGTGAAATAGAAAGAGATCCCGGTATTATCCCTGTGAGTGGTCGGCCAGAGGAAGATGTGGCGTGGGACGTTGCTACATTTCACGGCCCAGCAACGTTATATTTGCGTGCTGCTCAGGGAGATCTGGAATTGTTTTCCAGGGAAGAACTGGTCTGGAGAAAAAACTTCGCTCGGCCAAGGGGAGATGAAACAGGTAACCAAACCGATTTCGTTCAGTCGGTCGCCATGGATGTCGATCGTAATCGATTTTGGGTACTGACATCGTTTGGTCGTCTGTTTCTGGTGGAGCTTAATACAGGTAGTGTCTTGGCGCGTTTTGGCACTGGTTTTTACTCCGCGGAGCGAGCAATTCCCTCGGGGCTCGATAAACTCGTTGTATCCGCTGAGGGCGGTATTTCTTTCAGCTATGAGCGAGATGGGAAATTCCTTGAGGTGGCCGTCACCCCAAGGTCCGAATAGCGCCAGCGGCGCTTATCGATTTTCCGTTCTGCCGGCAGCACAGCGAAATTCCCTCAAGCAATTTCGCCGGTTCTCGGCGCCTGCACCTGCGGATAGTACTGGGCAAAACTGACCTTGTCGGTCTGGTCCACCTGCTTTTTCAGGCGTTCGTTGAAAGCGCGATTGATGCCGTATTGCCCACCGGAAATGGTACGGAACTGGGCGGTGAGGGTGATGCCGTTGAGGTCCATCTTGTCGACCCCGAATACTTGTAGCGGGCCTTGCAGGTTGTGCTTGAGCATCGGGTCGTCGCTGATCGAGCGGCCGACCTGGCGGATCATTTCCAGGGCGGTATCGATATCGCTTTGGTAACTGACCTGGATGGAAAAGAACGCGTAGGCGAATTGCCGAGACTGGTTGGTAACGGCCTTGATCTGGCCGAACGGTACCGAATGCACGAAGCCCTTGCCGTCGCGCAGACGCAAGGTGCGGATAGTGAGGCTCTCGACCGTACCGGCATGGCCGGAGTCCAGCACCACCCAATCGCCAATGGCAATGGTGTCTTCGATCAGGATGAACAGCCCGGTGATCACATCCTGCACCAGTTGTTGGGAACCAAAGCCGATGGCCAGGCCCACAACCCCGGCACCCGCCAGCAGAGGGGCGACGTTGATGCCCAGGTTGGCCATGGTGGTAATGGCGCAGATCACGATCAGGATGATTTTGATGGCGTTGCGCAGCATGGGCAGAATGGTCTTGGCCCGTGTGCTCGGCTGGTGGCCGCTACGGCGGCCTGCCTGGGGTTTGAGCGCTTGCTGGATGGCCGTGTCGATCACCACCCAGAGCAACCAGGTCACCAGCAGCACCAGGCCGATGCTGCTCAGCGAATCGCTGATGGCGCGGGCCATGGTGTTTTCCAGGGCGAACTCGATGACCGAGAACCCCCAGATCCGCCCGAGTAATTCAATGAAGGAAATGGCCAGTACAATCCGCAACGCGGCATGGGTCAGGCTGCGCAGCAGCTCCTTGTAGGGCTGCTCGCCTTGCGCCAAGCGAGCGGCGGAGGCCTTGAACAGATGTTGGAACAGGGTGCTCAGAAACACCGTGGCGATCAACAGCAAGGTCGTCAGCAACGCGCTTTGCAACACCCGCTGGCTTTCATGGCCGGCACCTATCAGGTTCACCGCCGACACCAGAATCATCAGCAGGATCGGGTAGTACCAGACATTGGAGAATATTCGCAGGGTTTCCTGCACCGCATGGTTCTGCCGGCGTTGTTCGTAGGCACGGTTGCGAATCAGGTGCGCCACGGGTCGACGCAGCTTGACCACCAGTACGGCAAACGCCAGGGTCGCCAGCAGGCCGGCCAGCACGGCGACCGTGCTGGAGAGGTTGCTGCCCAACTGCCGGGCGATCTGCGGGCTGGTCAGGGCATCGCTCAAGGCCACCAGAAAGATGATCGCGAACAGCGGGCGCGGCAGGTAAGCGCGCATGATGGCCACTGCCGTACGCCGGTGGCCGGTATCGAACGCGGCAATCAGGCTCAGCACGACACTGTTGATGATCAGCCCGCAACTGGTGGCGTAGCCCAGGCACAGGGCCAGGGCGCGTGCTGCCGATGGCTCGAAGAAATGACTGACATACAGGGCCAGCGGCAGGCTGACCATGGCCGCAAGGGTGTAGTGCAGCAAATAGCCCAACACGTATTGGACTCGCAGGCGTTGGCGCAGCAGTCGATGCCGGTTGCAGTGACGGGTCAGTAGATGCCCGAATAGGTTGAGCAGGGCAAAGCTGGCCAGCCAGGTCACTGAAATCAAGGCAAAGTCGCTTGCCTGGCGCAAGGGTGGTTGCGCGGTTTGCTCGTCGAGCAGCAGGTCGACCTCATCGGCGGCCCGATCGGTGCGCAGGCGCCACGCATTGATGACATGGCCATCCAGGGCCAGGCTGCGCTGGATATCCTCCATGCCGGAGGAGAGTGTGCTGAGCAAGCCACCTTGCAGGATCACTGTTTCGGCCTTGGCCGGCTCGGCCGCTGGCGCAGGGTCTGCGGCATAGGTGCCGCCAGCGAGCATGACCCCGAGCAACAACAGGCAATACAGCGTTGATCTGAACACGGCTCGGCTCACTCCTGTGATATAGGCGCTACAGAAGATACTGAGGAACAGATCAGAAAGGCTAGGGGAAGTTCGGAGAAGCCGCTGTTTTGCGCAATCCCGGCATTGCGCAACCCCCTGTAGGAGCTGCCTTGGCTGCGATGGGCTGCGTAGCGGCCCCAGTATTCCAAGTCAAACGAAGGTCCTTGCGGCCCTTATCGCAGCCAAGGCAGCTCCTGTCACGGCAAGTCGGCCGTTACTGGCCGCTATAGATCTGGTCGAACACGCCACCGTCATTGAAGTGGGTTTTCTGCACCGTGCGCCAGTCGCCGAAGGTCTTCTCCACCGACAGGAAATCCACTTTCGGGAAGCGGTCGGTGTACTTGGCCAGCACTGCGGGGTCGCGCGGGCGCAGGTAGTTGGCCGCGGCAATTTCCTGGGCCTCGGGCGACCACAGGTACTTCAGGTATTCCTCGGCGGCGGCGCGGGTACCTTTCTTGTCGACCACCTTGTCGACCACGCTCACCGGTGGCTCGGCTTCGGCCGAGACGCTTGGGTAGACCACTTCAAATTGGTCGCGGCCGAACTCGCGGGCAATCATTTCCGCTTCGTTCTCGAAGGTTACCAGCACGTCGCCGATCTGGTTGGTCATGAACGTAGTGGTGGCGGCGCGGCCACCGGTGTCGAGCACAGGCGCCTGCTTGAAGAGCTTGCCGACAAAGTCCTTGGCCTTGTTCTCATCGCCGCCGTTCTTGAGCACATAGCCCCAGGCGGAAAGGTAGGTATAGCGGCCATTGCCCGAGGTCTTGGGGTTGGGCACGATCACTTGCACGCCGTCCTTGAGCAGGTCAGGCCAGTCTTTCAGTGCCTTGGGGTTGCCTTTGCGTACGATGAACACCGTCGCCGAGGTGAACGGCGCGCTGTTGTTCGGCAGGCGTGTGACCCAGTCCTGTGGTACCAATTGGCCGTTGTCGGCCAAGGCATTGATGTCGGTGGCCATGTTCATGGTGATCACATCGGCGGGCAGGCCGTCGATCACCGAACGCGCTTGCTTGCTCGAGCCGCCGAAGGACATCTGCAGGGCGATGTTTTCCTTATGCTCGGCTTGCCAGTGCTTCTGGAAGGCGCTGTTGTAGTCCTTGTAGAAATCGCGCATCACGTCATAAGAAACGTTGAGCAGGGGCGGAGCGGCCTGGGCAACGCTGCCCAGGACCAGGCCGGCGGCCAGAAGCGAGGCGCTGAAGAGTTTTTTCACGGCGCAATCCTTTGTGATCTTTGGAGTGGAGGCATTTATCCCTGCGACTATAACGGGCGCAGGTTATTCGCAAAAAGATTAAAAAGTACTTTGGTTATTCTTTCTTGAACAGTGCATTGCCGCAACGGGAACAGAACGCAGCACCGTGCTCGTGGTTATTTTTACTGCACGTCGGGCAATCATGCTGCAGGCGTTCGCCGCGCATGGCATTGGCCAGCTCGGCAGTGAAAATACCGGTGGGCACGGCGATGATCGAATAACCGGTGATCATCACCAGGCTCGACAGCACCTGGCCCAGGGGCGTCTTGGGCACGATATCGCCAAAGCCCACGGTGGTCAGGGTAACGATGGCCCAGTAGATACCGGTAGGGATGCTGGTAAAGCCATGCTCGGGGCCTTCGATCACATACATCAGGGTGCCGAACACCGTCACCAGGGTGGACACCCCGAGCAGGAATACCGTGATCTTCTGCCGGCTGCCGCTGAGCGCCGACAACAGGTAATGGGCCTGCTTGAGGTGCGGGCTGAGCTTGAGCACGCGGAAAATCCGCAGCATCCGGATGATCCGGATAATCAACAGGTACTGCGCATCGGCGTAATACAGCGCAATGATCCCCGGCACGATCGCCAGCAAATCCACCAGCCCGAAAAAGCTGAAGGCATAACGCAGGGGCTTGGGCGAACAGTACAAGCGCAGCAAGTATTCAATCGCGAAAATCGCGGTAAAACCCCACTCGATTCCTGCCAATACGCCCGCATAATTGCGGTGGACAGTCTCGATGCTGTCCAGCACCACGATGATCAGGCTGGCCATGATGATCAGCAGCAACAGGCTGTCGAACCGGCGCCCGGCCTTGGTGTCGGTCTGGAAGATGATGATGTAGAGCTTTTCCCGCCAGGTTTGTGGCGTGTCCATGGATGCAATGTTCCTTTTTAGATGGAACACAGACTAGGGCGCGGGGCGGTGCTTGTGCAACCTGTCAGGGCACCGCAGCCGGGCTACTTATCAGTTCTGCCAGCTATTCAGCGATCAAAATTTACTCGAAGCTGGAGCGGTAACTTGAATTTGATCAGGAGCCCCGGCCAATGGATAAACACTTGCGCAGCGTACTCTGCCGCTATCGTTACGACCCACTCGATAGGACCAGCGAACAGCTGCGAGGCGATCAACAAGGCGTTCGCCACTGTTATCAAGGCGAGCGCTTGGCCTGCGAGGTCAATGGCCAGGACAGCCGTACCGTTCTTTGGGCCGGTGATGCGGCTGTGGCTGAGCATTGGAATCAGCCGGGCAGTATTGAGCTGGCCTTGTTACAGACTGATCTGGCTAGTGTCCCGAGCGGTTAATTCAAAAATCTATTTTTAATCGCCCCCAGCTTTGCTTTATGCACCGAGCTGATGATGGTTTCAGCCGTTTTGTTCCACTTGAATGGTTTTGCTGAGTGCTCATTGTGGGCTTCGATGAATTGACGAATGCCCGTTTTCAGCTCCGCGACGCTGGTAAAAACACCCCGGTACAGGGCTCGCCGTTCCAGTTGAGCGAACCAGCCTTCCACGGCGTTCAGCCAAGAGGCGCTGGTCGGCGTGAAGTGCAGCTTGAAGCGTGGATGCTTCTCCAACCACTGCTTGATCGCGAGAGTCTTGTGAGTCGAACTGTTGTCCAGGATCACATGCAGATCCAGGTCGGCCGGTGTGCTGCGGTCGATCTGTTGCAGGAAAGCCAAAAACTCCTTGGCCCGATGACGCGGGGTAATCCGTCCGATCACCTTGCCCGTCAAAATGTCAAAAGCCGCGTACAGACTCGCCGTTCCGTGGCGTTTGTAATCGTGGGTTCGACGCTCGATCTGCCCCGGACGTAGCGGCAACATCGGCTGTGTACGATCCAGTGCCTGGATCTGGGTTTTCTCGTCAACCGACAGCACCAGCGCATTATCCGGCGGGTTCAGGTAGAGCCCGACCACATCGACCACCTTGTCGGCAAAAAGAGGATCGTTACTGATTTTGAATGCGGCTTGAGGTCGGAAGCGGCCCAGACTTGTCGAACCTGCCACGTGCTGACCTGCGCATATTTGGCCATCAGGCGAACACTCCAGTGTGTTGCCTCACGAGGGACACGCTGAGTTGTTGTTAACGTCAGGATGTCGTTGAATTTTGCAGCACTGAGCTTGCGCGGCTGGCCGCTACGCGGCAAATCGTTCATTCCCTCAAGCCCTGCCTTGTGATAGCGCTTGCGCCATTTAAAGATCACGGATGCCGATACTTGCATCTGCTCAGCAACGGTATTGGGTGTGAGCCCATCCGCCAAGAGAAGCAATATTCTGGCGCGTTGTGCGAGGTTCTGCGCCAAAGCTTTGCAGGGTGACGAGGTCGCAAGGTGTTAAAGCAAAGGGAGCAGCGGGACGAGCCATTTGTACAATCAGTCCATGACGGTGGGCCATCAGTTTACAACCCGTCCGATGGATAGTAGAACTAACCGCTCGGGACACTAGCCCGGTCATTTGATATCCATGCTGCCCTTTATAAACGATCGGGAGATGTGTAGATACCTATGCAGCGATGAGGCCTTGGCAGGCAATACAGAATATCCCGTCCCGTGCGCCTATCCGTTATGGGACAGCGAAGCGGGGCTGCCTGGCAGCCCTTCGCGACCGGGGTCGCTCCCACAGCCATTGAGCGGTGCGCTGTCGTCGGCAGCCCGGCGCAGCACCCGGCTACAGGCATGTAGCAACCAGCAGGCAAGGATGAAAGGCGCGGTCAGGGCCGGGATGGGCAGGCTGTTGAAGCCGGGGGTGAGCACGATGGCCAGGACGATGGCCAAGGCTGGCATCCACGGCTGGCGCTTGAGCTGGCTGAAGGCCAGGGCTGCCAGGGCCGGGTTGTAGCCGTGCAGGCCGCTGAAGGCGAGGTTGGCCGGCTCGCCCAGCAGCAGGGCAAAGCCGATGCCGGCAGCGGAACCTGCCAGCGCCCAGCAGGCGGCGTGTCGGTTGGCGAGCAGCAGGCCGATGGCGATCATGAAGCCGGCCAGGGGGTGGCCGAGCAGGAAAATCTGGCCGAGGCCTTCGACCAGGCCGAACAGTGCGTTGCCGTCTGCCTCGGCCATTGCGCTGGCGCCGGCCGGTTGCGCCAGTTCAAGAACGGCCCAGCCCAGCAGCACAAACGGTGCGGTGTAGGCGGGCAGGCTATGGGTTTTTTGGCTGCGCTTGAGCCATTGGTGCACCAGGATGCTGCTCAGGCCGCTGGCGGCGATGATCAGCGGCGGCAGAATGGCCGTCCAGGGCAGTTTGGCGCACAGCAGCAGGCCGATCAGTACGCCGTTGTAGCTGTACAGGCCGGCCTGGCGGTCGCCGCGGTCGTAGCCGCGGCGCTGGGCGGTGAGCAGCCCGGCGAGGGCACCGAGCAGCGCGCCCCCGAACAGGTCGGGGGCGGTGAAGAGGATCGCCAGCAAACAGAACAGGCCGCACAGCGGGTGACGCTGGAGCAGGACCTGGCTGAAGCCGTTGAGCAAGGCAGTGGCCCAATCGGGGCAGTTGATCAGGTTCTTGGTGGACATGATGGCAGTTGAAAGGGTGGGGTGGACCGGAGGCGCTTCGAACGAGCGCGGTTCTTCCGGGGTGGTTGCGGTGTTGAATGTGTTGATGAAGCCTTTTGTAGGAGCGGGCTTGCCCGCGATCCAGGCGACGCGGTGTTTACAGCTAAACCGCAGCGATGCAATCGCGGGCAAGCCCGCTCCTACAGGGGTACGCGTGTATCAAATCAGGGTTTCAATCCGCAATGAATTAGTCGAACCCGGCTGGCCAAAAGGCACACCGCAGGTGATCAACAGTGTGTCGCCACGGCTGGCCATGCCTTGGGCCTGGGCGATTTCCAGTGCTGTGGAGCAGACTTCATCGACTTGGCGCAGGCGATCGTTGACCACTGAGTGTACGCCCCAGGCCACGGTGAGGCGACGAGCGGTGGACAGGTTCGGTGTCAGGTTGAGAATCGGCACCCGTGGCCGCTCGCGGGCGGCACGCAAACTGGAACTGCCCGATTCGCTGTAGTTGACCAGCACGGCCACTGGCAAGATGCCGCTGATGCGACGAATCGCGCAGCTGATGGCATCCGATACCGTGGCTTCGGCCTTGGGCCGGCCTACGTCCAGTTGCGCCTGGTAATCCGGGCCGCTTTCTACCTGGCGGATGATCTTGCTCATCATTTGCACGGCTTCGAGCGGGTAGTCGCCCGAGGCCGTTTCGGCCGAGAGCATGACCGCATCGGTGCCTTCGGCCACGGCATTGGCCACATCGGTGACTTCGGCGCGGGTCGGTGCCGGTGAGAAACGCATGGATTCGAGCATCTGGGTCGCGACCACCACCGGCTTACCCAGTTGGCGGCAAGTGGCGATGATGCTTTGCTGGATCTGTGGCACGCTTTCGGCCGGCACTTCCACGCCCAGGTCGCCACGGGCCACCATGATCGCGTCGCTCAGCTCGGCGATTTCACGCAGGTGGGTAACGGCCGAAGGTTTTTCGATCTTGGCCATGAGGAAGGCGCGCTCGCCGATCAACTCGCGGGCTTCGCGGATGTCCTCGGGGCGCTGCACGAACGACAGGGCCACCCAGTCCACACCCAGTTCCAGGCCGAAG
>RCUR01000164.1_pt1 | contig 22672 bp, 28 predicted proteins | sample 2166151 | NCBI WGS metagenome assembly RCUR01 (sample SAMN09932785, study PRJNA488358) | compost metagenome | isolation source: compost soil in an enriched community | place: Germany: Experimental Botanical Garden
GCCAGCTTCGGCAACAGCTCCTACATCGAGCAGCTGGCCAGCGGCAAGCTGTGCATGACCATGGCCTGGAGCGGCCACGTGCTGAAGGCGGCCGACGCCGGTGCGCCGCTGCGCTTCGTCATGCCGCGCGAGGGCGCGCTGATGTTCATCGACACCATGGCCATCCCGCGCAACGCCACCAACGTCGCCGCGGCGTACCGCTTCATCGACTACCTGGCCAGCGCCGAGGTGAACACCCGCAACGCCCTCGACACCCTGTTCTATCCGGTCACCCGCGCCGATTCGCCGGCGATGACCAAGCTGGCCACCGAGCGCCTGGAGCTGGTGGTGACCGGCGACCAGCGCCGCAGCTTCTACTACCTCGAGGCGCTGAGCGCCAAGCAGAAGAATGCGGTGGATGCCTCCTGGGCGCAGGTCAAGCAGTAAGCTCCACTGCACCCCGCCGCGCACCTCAGTCTGCGCGCGGCGGGAACTGCCGGTGCAGGCGCCCGAGCAGGGCGTCCTTGTCTTCCCACAGGCGGTTGACCCACTGCTGGAACCGCTGGCGGTGGGCCTGATCCTGGTCGTAGCTGCGGCCGATGAACTCCTGCGGGATCGCCTGCTCCTCGAAACACACCGCCACCTGGCGCAGCCTGCCGCAGAGCAGGTCGCGAAAGCGTGGGCGGCCGTCGGGGTAGTGGATGGTCACGTTGACCAGCGTCAGCAATTGCTCGCCCATGGCATCGATGGCCATGGCGATACCGCCGGCGCGCGGCTTGAGCAGGTGACGGTAAGGAGACTGCTGCGCCGCGTGCTTGGCCTCGGTGAAGCGCGTGCCTTCGAGAAAGTTGAACAGTGCCAGCGGAATGCCGGATAGGCGCGCGCAGGCGCGGCGGGTGGCCTGGCGGTCGGCGTCGCGCTTTTCCGGATGGCGGGCCAGGTAGGCCTTGGAGTGGCGCTGCATGAACGGGAAGTCCAGCGCCCAGCAGCACAGGCCGAACAGCGGAATCCAGATCAGCTCCTTCTTCAGGAAGAAACGCAGCAGCGGCAGGCGGCGGTTGAGGTGGTATTGCAGGACGAAGATGTCCACCCAGCTCTGGTGGTTGCTGATCACCAGGCAGGAGCGGCGCGGGTGCAGTTGTTCCAGGCCCTCGACATGCCAGTGGATATCCTGCACCAGACGGATCCAGGCGTTGTTGCCGCTGGCCCAGGCCTCGGCGATGTGGCCCATCAGGCGCCGGCACAGCGTCTGGCAGGCGGCAAACGGCAGCAGCAGCTTGAGCAGGGCCAGGGCGAACAGCGGCCAGCACCAGAACAGGGTGTTGAGCACCAGCAACAGGCCGGCAAGAAGGCCGCGCAGCGGTGCGGGCAGGTGTCGGAGCATCGTTAAATCCCGGGGAAATATTGCCGTCCGCGGCTGCGAGGGCGCGCCGCCGATGATAGCCCAGTCGCGACAGCTCCGTCCGATCGCCGCCGTTGGCGGATCTTGCCCGACAATCATCGCGCGGCGTCCGCTCGCCAGTCCATCCGTCCCGCGCCGGGTCGCTTTCGGCTCGAGAGCGACGTAAAATCACCTTCCATACTCAATTCGCAAAGGTTTTCCAGCATGCAGATCGCGGCCAACAAGGCGGTTTCCATTGACTACACCCTGACCAACGAAAACGGTGAGGTCATCGACAGCTCCGCCGGCGGCGCGCCGCTGGTCTACCTGCATGGTGCTGGCAACATCATCGTCGGTCTGGAAAAGGCCCTCGAAGGCAAGCAGCCGGGTGACGAGCTGGAAGTGACCGTCGAGCCCCAGGAAGCCTACGGCGACTACAGCGTCGAGCTGGTGGCCGTGCTCAACCGTGCCATGTTCGAAGGCGTCGACGAGCTGGAAGTCGGCATGCAGTTCCATGCCTCCGCTCCGGACGGCGGCATGCAGATCGTCACCATCCGCGATCTGGAAGGCGACGACGTCACCGTCGACGGCAACCACCCGCTGGCCGGCCAGCGCCTGAACTTCAAGGTCAAGGTCGTCGACGTGCGTGACGCGGCTGCCGAGGAAATCGCCCACGGTCACGTGCATGGCGAAGGTGGTCATCACCACTGAAGCTGGCGAGCAGATGCGGAGCCGCTCTGCTGCTAAGCTGTAAATGAGGAAGGCGCTGTTGCAGACTGCGATAGCGCCTTTTTAATGCAAACGAGATCGGCATGGAGCTATGTGATGAGCGTCTTTCACGATCTGACCCTCAAGGCCCTGGATGGTGAGGAGCTGCCGCTGGCCCCGCTCAAGGGCAAGGTGGTGCTGGTGGTCAATGTCGCCTCGAAGTGCGGCCTGACCCCGCAGTACGCCGGACTGGAGCACCTCTACCAGCAGTACCGCGAGCGCGGCTTCAGCGTGCTGGGGTTGCCGTGCAACCAGTTCGCCGGGCAGGAGCCGGGCAGCGAGGCGGACATCCGCGAGTTCTGCAGCCTCAACTACGGGGTCAGCTTCCCGCTCAGCGCCAAGCTCGAGGTCAACGGTCCCGACCGCCATCCGCTGTACCTGCTGCTGGCCGGCGAGGGGGCTGAATTCCCCGGCGACATCACCTGGAACTTCGAGAAGTTCCTGGTCGGCCCCGATGGCCGCGTGCTCGAGCGTTTCTCGCCGCGCATCACTCCCGAGGATCCGCAGCTGATCCAGGCCATCGAAAAGGCTCTGGACGCGCTGGCCTGAGCCGGCGCGCCCTGCTTCGCTCTCAACGCGCCGCCTGCGTGAGCAGCGCGGCGCCGTCCTCGCGTACCCAGAACACCGTCGCCCCGGCCACCGCTGCGGGCATCAGCAGGATGTTCAGCCCCGGCACCAGCAGCGCGGCGTAGGTCGCGGCGCCGAAGCCCAGGCTCTGCCAGCGCTTGGCGCGCAGCCAGGCGAGCATCTCGTCCCAGCCCAGCTTGTGGTTGTCGGCCGGGTAGTCGATGTACTGCACCGCCATCATCCACACGCCGAACAGCAGCCACAGCGGCGCGGCGACCAGGTTGACTCCCGGAATCAGCGACAGCACCAGCAGCCCCAGCGCGCGCGGCAGGAAGTAGGCGAGCTTGCGCAGCTCGCGGCCCAGGGTGCGTGGGATCATCGCCAGCAGTTCCCCCCAGCTGAACGGCGGCGAGGTGTCCTGGCCGCGCACCACTGCCTCGACCTTCTCGGCAAGAAAGCCGTTGAACGGCGCGGCGATCAGGTTGGCCAGCAGGGTGAAGCTGAAGAACAGGATCAGCAACACCAGCACCACGAACAGCGGCCACAGCAGGTATTCGAGAAAGCTCAGCCATTGCGGCAGGCCGGGCATCAGGCTGGCGACCCAGCCCTCGAACTCGCCCACGGCGAGGACGATCAGAGCGATGAACAGCAGCAGGTTGATGGTCAGCGGCAGCAGGACGAACAGGCGCAGGCCGGGACGCAGGATCAGTTTCAGGCCGGCAGCCAGATAGCCGGGGCCGGAGAGGGATTGCAGGGGCATGGGCGACTCCAAGGGGAACACGCGGCAACCTTAGCATGCGGGTTCCGGGGCCCGGAAACGCCAGGCCCCGCGAGTGCGGGGCCTGGCGATGTGGCGGCGGAGCGGGGCAGCTCAGCCCTTGCGCGTCAGGGGCAGCGCGGCGAAGCGCACGCCGGCCAGGCCGCTGGCCTGCAGGGCGCGGATGTTGGCGTGGTCGTTGCCCTCGGGAGTGGCCAGCACGCTGCGGTAGTGCTCGCCGAAGGCCAGCAGGGTTTCCTCGACGGAGAGACCTTCGAGCAGGGCCAGGCCGAGCAGCTTGCAGGAGCCTTCGTTCTGGCCGGCGGCGCTCTCCACGTCGCCGTTGACGAAGGGCTGCGGCTGGTAGTCGTAGTGGGCGGCGATGAACGCCAGGGTGTCGGCGAAGGGATGCGCGTCGCGGCGCAGGGCGGCGCGGAAGTCGGTCAGTGCAGTCATTTCTTGCTCGCTTGGTCGAAGGCGGCCAGCTGCTCGGGCGTGGCCTCTTTTTGGTGTTGGGCTTTCCACTCGGCGTAGGGCATGCCGTAGATGGTGTCGCGCGCCTGGTCGGCGGACAGTTCGATGCCGCGTTCGTCGGCAGCGGCCTTGTACCACTTGCCCAGGCAGTTGCGGCAGAAGCCGGCGAGGTTCATCAGCTCGATGTTCTGCACGTCGCTGCGTTCACCGAGGTGCTGCAGCAGGCGGCGAAAGGCGGCGGCTTCGAGTTCGAGGCGCTGCTGGTCGGTGATGGCGGGTTGTTCGCTCATGGCTGCTCTCGCGGCGGAGGGTGGAAAGACGGCCGATGATAGAAGCCGCGGCCGCGCCGGACAATGCCGGGGCGGCCGCGAGACTGACTGGCGTGTCAGCGATGCCCGGCGAGGGTGATCGACACCGACTCGGCAAAGCGCAGGGCGTGCAGCTTGTCGACCTCCACCTCGGCATAGCGTACGTCCGGGTTGGCCATCACCAGGTCGAGGATTTCCTGGGTCAGCCGCTCGAGCAGGGCGAAGCGGTTTTCCTCGACATGGCGAATCACCGCCTTGGTGATGGTGCGGTAGTTCAGCGCCTGGTCGATGTCGTTGCCCTGCACCGCGTCCTGCGCCGGGTAGAGGATGGTCAGGTTGATCAGCACATCCTGCTTGTTGAGGATTTCCTCCTCCTTGATGCCGATGTAGGTGCGCAGGCGCAGGTCCTTGACGCGGATGCGCGCCATGCCGGGCTCCAGTCGAGGCATTTACTTGCTCCGTCCGATCAGTTGCAGGAACTCCTGGCGGGTGTTGGTCGACTGGCGGAAGGCGCCGAGCATCACCGAGGAGGTCATCACCGAATTCTGCTTTTCCACCCCGCGCATCATCATGCACATGTGCTTCGCCTCGATCACCACGGCCACGCCGGCGGCGCTGGTCACCTGCTGGACCGCCTCGGCGATCTGGCGGGTGAGGTTTTCCTGGATCTGCAGGCGACGGGCGAACATGTCGACGATGCGCGCCACCTTGGACAGGCCGAGCACCTTGCCGGTGGGGATGTAGGCGACGTGGGCCTTGCCGATGAACGGCAGCAGGTGGTGTTCGCACAGCGAGTACAGCTCGATGTCGCGGACGATCACCATCTCGTCGTTGTCGGAGGCGAACAGCGCGCCGTTGACGATCTCGTCCAGCGACTGCTCATAGCCGCGGCACAGGTACTGCATGGCCTTGGCGGCCCGCTTGGGGGTGTCCAGCAGGCCTTCGCGCTCGGGGTCTTCGCCGAGGCCTTTGAGAATTTCGTGGTAATGGTGGGTGATTTGCGACAGTTGATCGCTCATGTTCGATTCCTCGTGGCGGCCTGGTTTGGGCTCATTGTCAGCGGGCTCACTTTAGCGGGCTCACTTCAGGTGGCGGCCGCCGTTGACGCACAGGCTGGTGCCGGTGACGTAGGGGTTGTCCAGAAGATAGCGCAGGCTCTGGTAGATGACCTCCGGTCCCGGCTCGATGCCGAGGGCCGACTTGGCCAGGGTTTTCTCGCGGTACATCGCATCGTCGTCGGCCTGGAACATCACCAGCGCCGGGGCGATGGCGTTGACCTTGATCCGCGGGGCGAATTGCGCGGCGAACGACAGGGTCAGGTTTTCCAGGCCGGCCTTGCTCGCGCAATAGGCGACGCGGTTGGCGCTGCCGCGGCGGGCGACGTCATCGGTGATGTGGACGATGTCGGCCGGGCTGGAGCGTTCCAGCAGTTCGCGGCAGTGCAGGTTGATCAGGTAGGGCGCCAGCATGTGCACGTTGACCATGCGGGTGAAGGCTTCGGCCTCGTGCCCGGGCTCCTCGCGCAGCCAGTCGGAAGCGTTGTGCACGATGGCGCGCAGGCGCTCGGTGTGCTGCTTGAGCTGGTCGATGAAGGCGAGGATGCCGGCTTCGCTGGAGAAGTCGGCCGCCAGGGTCAGCGCGCCGCGCTGGCGCAGTTCGTCGAGCGCCGGGCGCTCGCTGCGGTAGCTGACGATCAGCGGCTGCCCCGCGTCGAGCAGTCGCCGTGCGCAGTGCAGCCCGACCCGCTGGCTGGCGCCGGTGATCAGGATGGGAGCGGGTGACTGACTCATGGTGGCCTCGTGGCAAAAGGATGGTTCAGCGGCACGGCCGCCGGGTACCTGACAAGTGCGGGACGGGGCACCGACTGAACCAGGGGCAAAGTTATATCAGTATTCGATCTTGTACAACCATGCGAGGCGTGTGGGTAGGCGTTTTTTGTCGGCTGCCTGGTCGGTAAGTACGTATAAAACGCCGTTTTCCGCGGCTGTACGGGCTTTCTGAAGCGATCTTTAGTTGTACTAAATTTTCTTTTTTGTACATGTTTTTGGCAGCTTTTCGGTCATTGCAGCGCCTGGGGTCTCAATTCCGGTCCTTGTCGCCGCTTGTGTCCGGCAGCTCGCAGACTCCTGCGCGGCAGCGCGCCGCCCCGTCCGGGTGGGGCAGCCAGTGCAGGTAGGGGCGCAGGCGGCAGAACAGTCGATAGCCGAGCTCCAGCAGCGGCCGCAACAGCGGCCAGCGCAACGGCGCGGCCCAGCGACCGAGGCCGGCGGCGCACCAGCTCCAGAAGGTGGCGTCGAGGCCGCTGACCCATTGGCCATCGGCGAAGCGCGCATGCAGGCGATCCTGCAGCTGGCTGCGACTGAAGCCCAGCGGGGCGGGATCGAAGTCAGGGGCGTCGATATCGACCAGCTGCAGGCGCTGTGGAGAGGCGCGCCGGCGCAGGGCGCGAATCTCGCGTGCGCACAGTGGACAGCTGCCGTCGTAGTAGAGCGTCAGTGGCCAGGCAGTAGGGTGGCGCATGGCGAACGTCCTTGATATGTACATGTCTTGTACAATTTAAGCCGGCAATGGCCTGGGTTACAATCGCCACTCACATCCGCCGTGCGGTGCCCATGCCATGCCCGAATTCTCCGCCACCTCCGTCAGCGTCCCCGCCGTGCCTCGCGAGGAAGAGCTGTATCCGATCCGAGAGGTGTCGCGCCTGACTGGCGTCAACCCGGTTACCCTGCGGGCCTGGGAGCGGCGCTACGGGCTGATCCAGCCGACCCGCACCGAGAGTGGCCATCGCCTGTATTCGCTGGCCGACATCGATGCGGTGCGCAGCATCCTGGCCTGGATCGAGCGCGGCGTGGCGGTCAGCAAGGTCGGCAAGATTCTCGCCCGCAGCAATACGGCCAAGGCGCCCAGCGCGCCGGCCTACGACGGCGTGGCCGCCGGCGAGTGGGACGAGTGGCAGGCGCAGCTGCGCCGCGCCGTGGCGGACTTCGACGAGGGGCGCCTGGAGCGTCTCTACGGTCAGGTTTTCTCCAGCTACCCGCTGGCGGTGGTGTTTCAGGACGTGCTGCTGCCGGTTTGGCAGGAGCTGCTGCTGCGCCAGGACGGTTTTGGCCAGACCAGCGAATGGCTGTTTTTCGACACCTTCCTGCGCGGCCGCGCCCTGCAGCGCCTGCAACTGAGCCGCGCGCAGGGCGAGGAGCGCGTGCTGCTCGCCGCGCTGCCCGGCCATGGTCACGAGCTGGAGCTGCTGGTCACCGGCCTGCTGCTGGCCGGCAGCGACCTGGCGGTAAGCCTGCTCGGCATTGGTCAGCCGTTCGACGAGTTGCCGCTGGTGTGCGAGAAGATCCAGCCGCAGGCGCTGGTGCTGTTCTCCAATCGTCCGCCGGAAACCGAGCTGCCGCGCCAGCTCGGTCGTCTGGTGCTGGCGCTGGACTGCCCGCTGGCGCTGGCCGGCGAGGTGGCCGAGCTGGCCGAGGAGTCCCTGCAGGGAACGCCGATCGCCTGTCTGGGCAGCGAGGGGCGGTTGATGCCGCGGCGTCTGCGCCAGTTCCTCGCCGGTCATCTGGATACCTGACGGGCGCGTTCTGCCGGCCCGGCTGCCCGGGCCGCTTCCCCTGATTCGATTGCTTCGACTGCCGTCGCCCGGGCATGCCCGGGTGGCGTGTTGGGCTGTCGGCGAAAAAATACTGTGCGCGCTGTACAGGAATGCTTGCTGTGTACGGCAATTTCCTATACAAAAGCTATACAGAAATGCGCGCCGTACAGTCCACCCCCTGAAAGCCTGTACGCCGCACTCTGCCTGCGCACTCCGGCAGCCGTCGCGAACCTTTTGGCTGCCGGAGTTTTTTATTTTCCGTCTCGTCGGCCTGCCGTGATCTGCGGTGCTGGATGGCTGTCTGTTTGTGCGCCTCAGACCGGCGCCTGGCGGGCCGATCGCTGGCGCAGGACCGGGCGGTACGCGCCGTCAGGCCTTGCCGGCGCGCAGGGCTTCCAGTTCGGCCTTGACCGCGGTCAGCTCGGCTTCCAGCTCGCGCACGCGTTGCTGGGCCTCGACCTGTTCGGTGACGTCCTTCTGGATGCCGATGTAGTAGGTCAGCTGGTCGGCCTCGTTGAGCACCGGGGTGATCGACAGTTCGTTCCAGAACGGCGTGCCATCCTTGCGGTAGTTGCGAATCACCTGGCGGCACGGGCGATGCTCATGGACCGCCTGGCGGATGGCGTCCAGGCCGGGTTGGGCACGGTCGCCGGCCTGCAGGAAGCGGCAGTCCTGATAGAGGATGTCGTCGACCGCATAGCCGGTCAGGCGCTCGAAGGCCCGGTTGGCGTAGATGAGAATGTTGTCGTCGCCTTCCTGTTCGGCCACCACGATGCCGTCGTTGGAGGCGTCGATTACCAGTTGCAGCAGCTTGGCGTTGATCATCGGAACTGTCCTGTAGGTGATGACGGCATTCTAATCCATCCCCATCGGCTTGCCATGCCGTCGCAGCGGCGGTGCATTGGCGCATAATGGCGGCTTTCCATTTTTGCCCGGGAGCCCTCATGCTCGAAGTCGCCATTCTTTCAGGTTCTGCCTTCGGCGCCGCCGAAGAGGTGGCCCGCCATGCCGAAGCGCAGCTGCGCGCTGCCGGCCTGGACGCGCGCCATCTGCCGGACATCGGCCTCGACGCGCTGCTGGCGCTGGACCCGCAGGCGCTGCTGGTGGTGACCTCGACCACCGGCATGGGCGAGGTGCCTGACGACCTGCAGGCGCTGCTCGACGAGATCGACGGCTGGCAGCCCGACTGGCGTGGCCGGCCGGTGGCGGTGATCGGCCTGGGCGACTCCAACTACGGCGAGAACTTCTGTGCCGCCGCCCTGCAGGCCCATGCGCTGCTGCTCAAGCTGGGCATGCGCGATGTGCAGTCGCAGCTGCAGCTGGATGCCAGCGAGACGGTAACCCCGGCCGAGGACGCCGAGCCGTGGCTGGCGCGCCTGGTGGCCAACCTGCGCTGATCGCCGGGCAGCGGGGCGAGCGCTGCCTATACTGAGACGAAAGAAGCGTCGCGCGGGTGTTCGTCCTCCCGCGCAGGAGCGCAGCGCAGGCGGCTGTGTCGAGGTAGGCGGGGTGTCCGTCGCGGCGGCATGGTCAGGCGCGATCCTGTCGACGACGCCGAACTCATCGACCAGTCAGGAGTTCGTCTCATGTTCGCCACCATGGAAGCCGCGCGCGTCGAGGAGCTGCATCTGGCCAGCGACCCGCAAACGGGGCTGCGCGCGATCATCGCCATTCACAACACCAACCTCGGTCCGGCCCTCGGCGGCTGTCGCTATCTGGCCTATGCCGACGAGCAGAGCGCGGCGCGCGACGCCGTGCGCCTGGCCCGTGGCATGAGCTACAAGGCCGCGCTGGCCGGCCTGGCCCTCGGCGGCGGCAAGGCGGTGATCATCAGTCCCCCGCAACTGGCCAGCCGCGAGGCGCTGTTCGAGGCCTTCGGCCGTTTCGTCGACAAGCTCGGCGGCCGCTACATCACCGCGGTGGACAGCGGCACCTCCAGCGCCGACATGGACTGCATCGCCCGCCACACCCGCCACGTCACCAGTACCACCCAGGGCGGCGACCCGTCGCCGCACACCGCCCTCGGCGTGTTCGCCGGCATCCGCGCCACTGCCGAGGCGCGCCTGGGCAGCGCCGACCTCAAGGGCCTGCGCATCGCCGTGCAGGGCCTCGGCCACGTCGGCTACGCGCTGGCCGAGCACCTCGCGGCCGCCGGCGCCGAGCTGCTGGTCAGCGATATCGACGAGGGGCGTCTGCAGCGGGCGGTCGAGCGCCTCGGCGCGCAGCCGGTGTCCAGCGAGGTGCTGCTCGGCATGCCTTGCGACATCCTCGCGCCCTGCGGCCTGGGTGGGGCAATCAACCCGCAGACGGTCGGCCAGTTGCGCTGTGCGGCCGTCGCCGGCGCGGCCAACAATCAACTCGACAGCCCGGAGATGGGCGACCAACTGGCGGCGCGCGGGATCCTCTACGCGCCGGACTACGTGATCAACTCCGGCGGCCTGATCTTCGTCGCCCTGCAGCACCAGGGGCTGAGTCCGGCCGAGATTACCGCCCACCTTTCGCGGATCGGCGCGCGGCTGAGCGAGATCTATGCCGAAGCGCAGGCCGAGCGACGTTCGCCGGCACGGGTGGCCGACATGCTCGCCGAACGCCTGATCTACGGTTCCTGAGTCGCTGCGCCGCCGAGCCGCGGCCGCCACCGCACCCCAAGGTGCCAGGGAGGATGCCATGCCCCATAGCCGTATCGAACTGCCCTTCACCCGCTACCTCGATGCCGAGGGCCGTCCGCTCGGGCCGCTGCCCGACTGGACGGAGGATGGCGAACGGCTGGTCGCGCTGTACCGCGCCATGCTGCGCACCCGCCTGTTCGACCAGAAGGTCATCGCCCTGCAGCGCACCGGGCGCATCGGCACCTACGCCTCCAGCCTCGGCCAGGAAGCCATCGGCACCGCCATCGGCACCCTGCTGCGCGACGACGACGTGCTGCTGCCCTACTACCGCGATACCGCCAGCCAGCTGCTGCGTGGGGTGAGCATGAGCGAGATGCTGCTGTACTGGGGCGGCGACGAGCGCGGCAGCGACTTCGCCGCGCCGCTGGCACGTGGCGATTTCCCGCTGTGCGTGCCGATAGCCACCCAGGCCCTGCATGCCTGCGGCGTGGCCAGCGCGTTCAAGATCCGCGGCGAGCACCGCGTGGCGCTGACCACCTGCGGCGATGGCGCCACCAGCAAGGGCGATTTCCTCGAGGCCCTCAACGTCGCCGGCGCCTGGCAGCTGCCGGTGGTGTTCGTGGTCAACAACAACCAGTGGGCGATCTCGGTGCCGCGGCGCATCCAGTGCGGCGCGCCGACCCTGGCGCAGAAGGCCATCGGTGCCGGTTTCCCCGGCGAGCAGGTCGACGGCAACGACATCATTGCGGTTTACGAGCGCATGCAAGTCGCCCTGGAGCGTGCCCGCCACGGCAAGGGGCCGGTGTTGCTGGAGTGCCTCAGCTACCGCCTCGGCGACCACACCACCGCCGACGACGCCACCCGCTATCGCCCGGCCTCCGAGGTCAAGCAAGCCTGGCAGGAAGAACCGGTCAAGCGCCTGCAGAGCTATCTAGCCGCTCAGGGCGTGTGGGACGAAAGCCGCGAGCAGGCGTTGATCGGCGAGTGCCAGGGCCTGGTGCAGCAGGCGGTCGAAGCCTTCGAGGCAGTCGGCAATGCGCCTGCCGAGAGCCTGTTCGACTATGTCTACGCGCAGTGGCCGGCGGCGCTGGGCGAGCAGCGCGCCATGCTTCTGGAACGTATTGCCCGTCGGCAGGAGGCCAGCCATGAGTGAGGCCAAACTGAGCCTGCTGGAGGCGGTCAACCTGGCCCTGCACCGGGCCATGTACGAGGACCTGGACGTGGTGGTGCTGGGCGAGGATGTCGGCGTCAACGGCGGGGTGTTCCGCGCCACTGCCGGCCTGCGCGACACCTTCGGCTTCAAGCGGGTGATCGACACGCCACTGGCCGAGACCATGATCGCCGGGCTGGCGGTCGGCATGGCCGCGCAAGGCTTGAAGCCGGTGCTGGAAATCCAGTTCATGGGCTTCATCTACCCGGCGCTGGATCAGTTGGTCTCGCATGCCAGCCGCCTGCGCAATCGCACCCGCGGCCGCTTGAGCTGCCCGCTGGTGTTGCGCACCCCCATGGGCGCCGGTATCCGCGCGCCGGAACACCACAGCGAAAGCACCGAGGCGCTGTTCGCCCACATCCCCGGCCTGCGCGTGGTCATCCCGTCCTCGCCGGCGCGCGCCTACGGCCTGCTGCTGGCGGCCATCGACGATCCCGACCCGGTGATCTTCCTCGAGCCGACCCGCCTGTACCGGATGAACCCCCAGCCGCTGGAGGACGACGGCCGCCGCCTGCCGCTGGACAGCTGCTTCACCCTGCGCGAGGGCAGCGACCTCACCCTGGTCAGCTGGGGCGCCAGCGTGCACGAGACGCTGCAGGCGGCCGCCGCGCTGGCCGAGCGCGGGGTCAGCGCCGAGGTGATCGACGTCGCCTGCATCAAGCCGCTGGATCTCGACACCCTGGAGGCCTCGGTGCGCAAGACCGGGCGCTGCGTGATCGTCCACGAGGCGCCGAAGAGCGGCGGGGTGGGCGCGGAGATCGCCGCCAGCCTGTACGAGCGCGCGCTGCTCGACCTGCACTCACCGATCCAGCGCGTCGCCGCACCGGACATCCCGCCACCGTTGTACCGCCTGGAGTCGTACTACCTGCCGGATGTCGGCGACATCCTCGCCGCCTGTGACGCGGTGCTGGAGTACGCCTGAGCTGCCGGTGCGCAACACGCACCTTGGAAGGGAGAACAATAACCATGAAACACTTCAAGCTGCCCGACCTCGGCGAAGGCCTGCAGGAGGCGGAAATCGTCGAATGGCACGTCAAGGCCGGCGACAGCGTCAAGGCCGACCAGCTGTTGGTCTCGGTGGAAACCGCCAAGGCCATCGTCGACATTCCGGCGCCCTACGACGGCGTGGTGCTGAAGACCTACGGCGCCGAGGGCGACATCCTTCACGTCGGCGAACCGCTGCTGGCCTACGAGGGCGAGGGCGAGGACACCGGCACCGTGGTCGGCAAGCTGGAAGCCGGCGAGGGCGGGGCGGGCGACAGCTTCTTCGTCGGCGCCGCGCCATCGACCCGCGAGCACCTGGCGCCACGGGCCACTCCGGCGGTGCGCCAGCTGGCGCGTCAGCTCGGCGTGGAGCTGGCCGGCCTGAGCGGCTCGGGCGCCGACGGCCTGATCACCCGCGCCGATGTCGAGGCGGCGGCCGAAAGCGCGCGTACCAGCTTCGGCGGCGAGCGCCTGCGTGGCGTGCGCCGCAGCATGGCGCTGAACATGGCGCGCGCCCACGCCGAGGTGGTGCCGGTGATGCTGGCCGAGGACGCCGACCTCAGCCGCTGGCCGACCGCGCGCGATCCGCTGGTGCGCCTGGCCCAGGCCATCGCTGCGGCCTGCCGCGCCGAGCCGGGGCTCAACGTCTGGTTCGATGGCAAGGCCATGGCCGTCCGCCAGCACGATCACCTCGACCTCGGCATCGCCGTGGACACTCCCGACGGCCTGTTCGTGCCGGTGCTGCACAACGTCGGCGGGCGCAGCGCCGAGGATCTGCGCGACGGCATGCGGCGCATGCGCGAGGCGGTCAAGGCGCGCTCGATCCCGCCCAAGGACATGATGGGCGCGACCCTGACCCTGTCCAACTACGGCACCCTGTTCGGCCGCTATGCCAGCCCTGTGGTGGTGCCGCCGCAGGTGGCGATCATCGGCGCCGGCAAGATCCGCGACCAGCCGGTGGCGGTCGATGGCAAGGTCGAGGTACACCCGGTCATGCCGCTGTCGCTGACCTTCGACCACCGGGTGGTCACCGGCGGCGAGGCGGCGCGCTTCTTCAAGGTGCTGGTGGAGGCGTTGGAGCAGCCGGAGGGTTGAGTCGGTCGGGCGGCGCAGGATGGGCGGGGGGTTCCGCCCCAGCTGATGCGGCTCAGGGGCGAACGAATCCGCTCTGGCCTGCAGGCGCCCGGCGTCAGGCCGGCATATTGATATTGCGGAACAGGTCGGCTGGCGGCACACCCGGGGCGGTGTAACATCGCAGCAATATCATTCGCCTGGAGTATCACCATGTCTGCTGCCGCTGACCTGCCCCCCTGTTCCGTACTGCTGCTTGCCGGCGGGAGAGGGCGCCGCATGGGCGGGGTGGACAAGGGACTGGTGGAGTTCGCCGGCCGCCCGTTGATCTCGGTGATGAGCGAGCGGGTCCAGCCGCTGACCGACGACCTGATCATCTCCTGCAACCGCAACGCCGAGAGCTACGCGCTCTGGGCCGACCGTCTGGTGAGCGACGAAAGCGATGATTTTCCCGGTCCGCTGGCCGGTATCCGCGCCGGCCTCGCCGCGATGCGCCATGACTGGCTGCTGGTGTTGCCCTGCGATGCGCCGCAGATCGACGACGATCTGCTCTCGGCCATGCGCCACCAGGCGATGAGCGAGCCGCAGCGTCCGTTGCTGCTGCGCCGCGGTGCGCAGTGGGAGCCGATGTTCTGCATGATTCCGCGCAGCCTGCAGGGCGAACTGGAGCGCGTCTGGCAGGCCGGCGAGCGCAGCCCGCTGCGTTTCCTGCTGGGCGCCGATGCCCAGGTGCTGGGCTGCGCGCAGGACGATCCGCGGCTGGCCAATCTGAATACGCTCGAGGCGCTGACGGCGGCCGCTCCGCCCGGGGCGATGCCGGGCGCGCCCAACGAAGGATCCTCCGCGCGGGGTTCGGCCGCAGCGGGCATGACTCTTGCTAAGTCTGTCCCTCAGGTTTCATCCGAGACAAGCGCCGTGCTGACCCATCTCGATGCCCAGGGGCGGGCCAACATGGTCGACGTCACCGACAAGGCCGCCACCAGCCGCGAAGCCAGTGCCGAGGCACTGGTGCGCATGCAGCCGCAAACCCTCAAGCTGATCGTCACTGGCGACCATCCCAAGGGCGACGTTTTCGCCGTGGCCAGGGTGGCCGGGATCATGGCGGCGAAGAAGACCCACGAGCTGATCCCGCTGTGCCATCCGCTGCTGCTCACCGGCATCCGCGTCGAGCTGGAGCCGCAGGGCACGGACGCCGTCCGCATCGTCGCGCGCTGCAAGCTGGCCGGGCAGACCGGCGTGGAGATGGAGGCGCTGACCGCCGCCAGCGTCGCCGCGCTGACCCTCTACGACATGTGCAAGGCGGTGGATCGGGGGATGACCATCGAGCGCGTGCGCCTGCTGGAGAAGAGCGGCGGCAAGAGCGGCGACTACCGTGCTGAGGAGCCGGCATGATCGAAGTGCGTTTTTTTGCCCGCTACCGCGAGGCGCTGGATAGCGACGGCGAGAGCCTGGCCTGGTCGGCCGAGCTGGACAGCCTCGACGCCCTGCGTCGCCAGCTGCTGGCGCGTGGCGAGGCCTGGCAGGTGCTGGCCGAGAAGGGCCTGATGTGCGCGCGCAATCAGGAGCTGTGCAGTCTCGCCGAGCCGCTGGCCGATGGCGACGAGGTGGCTTTCTTCCCGCCGGTGACCGGAGGCTGACATGGCGATACGGGTGCAGGTCGCGGCGTTCCAGCCGGGAGTCGAACTGGAGGCGCTGCACGCCGCCAATGCCGGCATCGGTGCGGTGGTCGGCTTCGTCGGCTACGTGCGCGACTACAACGACGGCAACGCAGTGGCGGCGATGACCCTCGAGCACTATCCGGGCATGACCGAGAAGGCGCTGGCTGGCATCGTCGAGCAGGCCGGCCAGCGCTGGCCGCTGCTCGGCGTGGAGATCGTCCACCGTGTCGGCCACCTGCAGCCGGGCGAGCCGATCGTCTTCGTCGGCACCGCCAGCAGCCATCGCCAGGCCGCCTTCGACGCCTGCAATTTCATCATGGACTACCTGAAGACCCGCGCGCCGTTCTGGAAGCGCGAGGACACGCCCGAAGGTGCACGCTGGGTCGATGGCCGCGACAGCGACCAGAGCGCCGCCCGGCGCTGGGACTGACCCGTGCTCATGCCTCGCGATGGTGCGCTGCTGGCGCCCTGCACCGCGGTGCGCCTCGATCTGGTGCGCTCTCGCGGCGGCGCGCGGCTCGGCCAACCCGCGGGGGACGTGCTTAACTAAGGGGCGATGGGCATCGCGCAGGCGATCGCAGCGCTGGTGCAGTCCTTGCATCGGGTGGGCATGCCAGCCGAGCGTGCGGTGCGGCCACGAGGAGAGACCCCGAGATGAACGATGCCATGCTGCTGGACGGCCATGGTCGCAAGATCGACTACCTGCGCCTGTCGGTGACGGATCGCTGCGACTTCCGCTGCGTCTACTGCATGGCCGAGGACATGACCTTCCTGCCGCGCCAGCAGGTGCTCGGTTTTGAGGAGATCGTGCGCATCGCCCGACTGTTCGTCGGCCTGGGGGTGAAGAAGATTCGCCTGACCGGCGGCGAGCCGCTGGTGCGCCGCGGCATCGTCGACCTGTGCCGGCAGATCGCCGCGCTGCCCGGGCTGCGCGAGCTGGTGATGACCAGCAACGGCTCGCAGCTGGGCAAGCTGGCCGTGCCGCTGGCCGAGGCCGGGGTCAAGCGCCTCAACATCAGCCTCGACAGCCTGGATGCGGCGAAATTTCACGCCATCACCCGCAGCGGCGATCTCGAGCAGGTACTGGCCGGCATCGAGGTGGCGCGCGCCGCCGGCTTCGCGCGGATCAAGCTCAACAGCGTGATCATGAAGGGACGCAACGACGACGAGGTGGCCGCGTTGGTCGACTTCGCCGTGGCCCGCGGTCTGGACATCAGCTTCATCGAGGAGATGCCGCTCGGTCAGGTCGGCCGCGACCGCGGCGAGGCATTCTGCTCCAGCGACGAGGTGCGCGCACTGGTCGCTCAGCGCTACAACCTGTTCGACAGCCCCGAGCAGAGCGGCGGCCCGGCGCGCTACGTGCGCCTGGAGGGCCATCCGGATACCCGCGTCGGCTTCATTTCCCCCCACTCGCACAACTTCTGCAGCAGCTGCAACCGCCTGCGCCTGACCGCCGAAGGGCGCCTGCTGCTGTGTCTCGGTCACGAGAACTCGCTGGACCTGCGCGGCCTGGTGCGCCGCCATCCGACCGAGGATCGCCCGCTGCTCGAGGCCATCGGCGCGGCGCTGCAGCACAAGCCGCTGCGCCACGAGTTCGCGGTGTCCGGCGAGGTGCAGGTGTTGCGCTTCATGAATGCCACCGGCGGCTGAGCGCCGCGCTGGCGGGTGTTTCGTGTCGAGCGCAGCGTTACTCGGCGGCCGGCGGACTGCGCAGTTCGTCCAGCGCATCCGCCTGGTTCTTGAAGGCCCTGGCGAACACGTCGCGGTGTCTGGCCATGTAGATGCCCAGTTCCTCCGCCTGACGCTCCCCGAGCGCCGGCACCGCCAGCTGCAGCACGTCGGCCAGTTTTTCGGCCAGTTCCAGCATGCGGTCGTGACGATCTGCTTCGGCCTTATCCATGAACAAACGCTCCACATCCCGGCTGCTGCGATAAACCACTTCGACGGCCATGTGCCACCCCATCTGCCTGCATGATGTTTGATTGACTGGTTTTTTATACAGTAATTGCGCGCATTATAGGCCGGTGCAGGGCATCTGGATAGTGATCCGCCGCGGATGGCGGGCATGGTCGTGGCGGGATGTTCGGGCGATACTGTCGCGCAGCGTCCCCGATGATCCGTGAAACAAGGAACCTCCGCACCATGGCCGAAGCCCAAGCCGAACTCGATATGCAGCTGATGCGTGCTGCCGCTGCCCACGCGGCGGGGGTGTTGCGCACGCTGGGCAATCCGGATCGTCTCCTGCTGCTCTGCCAGCTCAGCCAGGGCGAGCGTTCGGTGGGCGAACTGGAGGAAATGCTCGGCCTGCGCCAGCCGAGCCTGTCGCAGCAGCTGGCGGTGCTGCGCAACGAGGGGCTGGTGCAGACGCGGCGCGACGGCAAGCGCATGTTCTACTCGATCGCCGAGCCGAAGCTGCTGGTGCTGCTCGGTACCCTCTACCAGCTCTACTGTCCGCAGGCCTGACGGGGCTGTAGCTCGGCCGCATAGAACAAAAGTGAATCAAAACATAAGCTAATATTATAATTGCACATTATGTATTTTGTTTAAGATTGCCTCCATTCCGGTTTGCCGCTGGCAGCCGACAGTTTTTGGGGGAATCCGCATGTCGTTCAACAAGCCGCTGTTTGCCGCGCTGCTCGCCGGCAGTGCCGCCGTCAGCCCGCTGGCCTTCGCCACCAACGGTTACTTCGCCCACGGCTACGGGATCAAGTCCCTCGGCATGGCCGGCGTCGGCTACGCCCTGCCGCAGGATGCCCTGGCCGCCGCCAGCAATCCGGCTGGCATCGCGCTGGTGGGCGACCGCCTCGATCTGGGCGTCACCTGGTTCAAGCCCGAGCGCAGCGTGGAAATTAGCGGTTCCCCCGTTCCGGGTGCCAATGGCCGTTACGACGGCAACGATACCGAGTCCTTCCTGATCCCCGAGTTCGGTTACACCCGCCAGCTCAATGAACGCCTCGCCTTCGGTCTGGCTGTGTACGGCAACGGCGGCATGAACACCGACTATCAGCGCAATCCCTTCAGCGCCTACGGCAGCACTGGCGACGCTGGCGTCGACCTGACTCAGGTGTTCGTTACCCCGTCGCTGGCCTGGCGCGTCAACGAGCGCCACAGCTTCGGCATCGGCCTCAACTACGCCTACCAGCGCTTCGAGGCGCGTGGTATCGATGGCTTTGCCCGCATGTCCGAGTCGCCGGAGCATGTCAGCGACGATGGCCACGATCACTCCGACGGCTGGGGCCTGCGCCTGGGCTGGAACGGCCAGCTCACCGACAGCCTGAGCGTTGGCGTGGCCTGGTCGTCGAAGATCAAGACCGGCAAGTTCGAGCGCTACGAAGGTCTGTTCGCCGACCACGGCAGCTTCGACATTCCGGAAAACTACGGCATCGGCCTGGCCTGGCGCGCCACCGAGCGGCTGACCCTGGCGGCGGACGTGCAGCAGATCGACTACAGCGACGTGAAGGCGATCTCCAACTCGGTGGACGTGCTGTTCAGCGGTCATCTGCTCGGCTCCGAGGACGGTCCCAACTTCGGCTGGGAGGACATCCGCGTCTACAAGCTCGGCGCCAGCTACGCGGTCACTGCGCAGCTGACCCTGCGCGGCGGCTACAGCTGGGCCGACCAGGCGCTGGACAAGGGCGAAACCTTCTTCAACACCCTGGCCCCCGGCGTGGTGCGTGAGCACCTGACCCTCGGCGCTACCTGGGCGCCGGAGGCCGGCCACGAGATCAGCGTGTTCTACGCCCATGCCTTCAGCGAGGAGCTCAAGGGCAGCAACTCGATTCCGCAGGCCTTTGGCGGCGGCGAGGTGGATCTGCAGATGCAGCAGGACAGTGTCGGCATCGCCTACGCCTGGAAACTCTGATCCGGCGGATACGCGGCGACGATTTTCCGCCCACATCCATGCATGAACCCTTAAACTTCGCATCACCCGCGGGGCGGCCATCGGGTCGCCCCGTTTCGTTCCGGGTCGATTCAGTGAGGATTTCATGCAGGACAATGCTTCCCCGGCAGCCGCCGGTCAGGTCGGTTATGTCGCCATCGAGCAACCGTTCGGCTTGCAGCCGCCCAAGGTGCACTGCCCGATCTGCGGCCAGCAGCAGTTCGTCGAGCAGGACGACGAGTATCTGGAAACCCCCTGCGAACATCTGGCCTTCGTCTTCGGCGGCGAAGAGGACGAGTTCGTCTACGCCTCCGACGATTTCGCCGAGCGCTTCGCCCGCTTCGATGCCGAGCTGGATGCCCGTTTTCCCGACGACGAGGCGCGCGCCAGCGAGGCGTATGAAGACGCCAGCAGTTTCTACCGCGACCTGTTTGCCCAGCGGCTGCAGGACCTGGGCTACGGTGCCAGCCTGCTGGCCCTGCGCATCACCTATGGTGGCCTGGCCGAGGGAAACCCGGTGTGGTTCAGCGATGTCTATGGTTTCGACTACGCGCTGATCCGCGAAGACGACGCCCAGTAAGACGCCCCTTTCGCCGCACCTTCTGGCAGGCAGCCCCAGTCCATGCTTGATCTTGGTACCTATATAGGCCTGTTCTTCGCCGCCTTTGGCGCGGCCAGCCTGCTGCCGTTGCAATCCGAGGCGCTGCTGGTCGGCCTGCTGCTGGCCGAGAGCCATCCGGTACTGACCCTGCTGACGGTAGCCACCGTCGGCAATGTACTCGGTTCGCTGCTCAATTGGCTGCTGGGCCTGTATCTCGAGCGCTTCCGCGAAAAGCGCTGGTTCCCGGTGCGCGAGCACCATCTGCAGCGCGCCCAGCACTGGTACCAGCGCCATGGCCGCTGGTCGCTGCTGCTGAGCTGGCTGCCGGTGGTCGGCGATCCGCTGACCGTGGTCGCCGGGGTGATGCGCGAGTCGTTCTGGATCGTGCTGCTCTGCGTCACCCTGGCCAAGGGTGCGCGCTATGCGGCGCTGACGGCGGTGACTCTGGGTCTGTCCTGAACTCTGCTCAGGGCTCGGGATCTTTTGTTGCTTGCCGCGCCATTGGGCGGCAATTGTCCGCCGCGCGCCGGCAGGTTCGTCCGTGCTGGGCAATACTCTGTGCTGTTCTCAACCGTGCCGCAGCCACTGCGGGAGGATTCCATGGAACAGCCGGTCCACGCCTTTCATCATCTGTTCGGGCAGCTTGGTCTGCCCAACGACAACGACTCGATCCGCCAGTTCATCGAACGCCATGCGCCGCTGGCCGACGATATCCAGCTGGCCGATGCGCCCTTCTGGTCGCCGGCGCAGGCGACTTTCCTGCGCGAGGAAATCCTCGAGGATGCCGACTGGGCCGAGGTGGTCGACAACCTCAATGCGGCGCTGCGCGCTCGCCACTAGCCGCCCCGCGGGGCATGAGCGCTTTCGCGGGCTGTGGCGGATGGGGCGAGAATTGCCCGGCGCAAACGAAAACGCCGCGCTGCTCCGCAGAGCTGCGCGGCGTATGGCCGGGCAGGGCGGTCAGCCCTGGCGGATCAGGTAGTCGAAGGCGCTCAGCGAGGCCTTGGCTCCTTCGCCGACGGCGATGACGATCTGCTTGTACGGCACGGTGGTCACGTCGCCGGCACCAAACACGCCGGGGATGCTGGTGTGGCCCTTGGTGTCGACGATGATCTCGCCGAAACGCGACAGCTCGACGGTGCCCTTCAGCCAGTCGCTGTTGGGCAGCAGGCCGATCTGCACGAAGATGCCTTCCAGTTCGACGGTATGCACTGCGTCGTTGTGGCGGTCCTTGTAGACCAGGCCGGTGACCTTCTGGCCGTCGCCCAGCACCTCGGTGGTCTGCGCCATGGTGATGATGGTCACGTTGGGCAGGCTGCGCAGCTTGTTCTGCAGCACCGCGTCGGCACGCAGCTGCTCGCCGAACTCCAGCAGGGTGACGTGGGCGACGATGCCGGCCAGGTCGATGGCCGCCTCGACGCCGGAGTTGCCGCCGCCGATCACCGCCACGCGCTTGCCCTTGAACAGCGGGCCGTCGCAGTGCGGGCAGTAGGCCACGCCGCGGCCGCGGTATTCCTGCTCGCCGGGCACGTTCATCTCGCGCCAGCGGGCGCCGGTGGCGAGGATCACGGTCTTGGCCTGCAGCTCGCCGCCGTTGTCGAACTGCACGGTGTGCAGGCCGTCGTCGGTCGCGGCCGGGATCAGCTTGCTGGCGCGCTGCAGGTTCATGATGTCGACTTCGTACTGGCGCACATGCTCTTCCAGGGCGCGAGCCAGTTTCGGGCCTTCGGTTTCCTGCACCGAGATGAAGTTCTCGATCGCCATGGTGTCCAGCACCTGGCCACCGAAGCGCTCGGCGGCGACGCCGGTGCGGATGCCCTTGCGCGCGGCGTAGATCGCCGCCGCTGCGCCGGCCGGGCCACCGCCGACCACCAGCACGTCGAAGGCGGTCCTGGCGTTGAGCTTCTCGGCGTCACGGGCGCCGCTGCCAGTATCCAGCTTGGCGAGGATCTCGGCCTCGCCCATGCGGCCCTGGCCGAACAGTTCGCCGTTGAGGTAGATGCTCGGCACCGACATGATCTGGCGGCGCTCGACTTCTTCCTGGAACAGCGCGCCGTCGATGGCGACGTGGCGGACGTTGGGAGTGAGCACCGCCATCAGGTTCAGCGCCTGCACCACGTCCGGGCAGTTCTGGCAGGACTGCGAGAAATAGGTTTCGAAGTTGAACTCGCCCTGCAGGCCCTTGATCTGGTCGATCAGGTCGGCCTCGAGCTTGGGCGGATGGCCGCCGACCTGCAGCAGGGCGAGCACCAGCGAGGTGAACTCGTGGCCCATCGGGATGCCGGCGAAACGCAGGCTGATGTTGCCGTTCGGGCGGTTGAGACTGAACGACGGCGTGCGGCTGTCGCTGCCGTCGGTCTTGAGGGTGATCTGGTTGCTGAGGCTGACGATGTCCTGCAGCAGGGCGAGCATTTCCTGGGATTTGGCGCCGTCATCCAGGGACGCGACGATCTCGAACGGCTGGGTGACCTTCTCGAGGTAGGCCTTCAACTGGGTTTTAAGATTGGCATCCAACATGGTGACGGTATCCCTTTCGCTAAATTCGGATATGAAAATGCCCGGGCGGATCGCACCCGGGCATTGGGGCCTGGCGAGAGCCGGGTGACAGCTCCCGCGAGGCGACAACCTGGAGAGGTTGCTTAGATCTTGCCGACCAGGTCCAGGGACGGGGTCAGGGTTTCGGCGCCTTCCTTCCACTTGGCCGGGCAGACCTGGCCCGGGTGGGCGGCGGTGTACTGGGCAGCATGCAGCTTGCGCAGGGTCTCGGAGACGTCACGAGCGATTTCGTTGGAGTGGATTTCCACGGTCTTGATCACGCCTTCCGGGTTGATCA
>RCUR01000165.1_pt1 | contig 22624 bp, 25 predicted proteins | sample 2166151 | NCBI WGS metagenome assembly RCUR01 (sample SAMN09932785, study PRJNA488358) | compost metagenome | isolation source: compost soil in an enriched community | place: Germany: Experimental Botanical Garden
GATGCGGCATTTGCCCGAGCAGGGTCTTGATCAGCGAACTCTTGCCACCGCCGTTTGGGCCGACCAGCGCATGCACGCTCCCGGGACGGACCTGGAAGGTCACCTTGTCGAGGATCGTCGTGCGCCCGAGGGTCAGGCTGATGTCGGTAAAATCCAGGGTCGGGCCCGAAACCTGTGGGAGCGGGCTTGCTCGCGAATGCGGTGGGTCATTCACCGGTGATGTTGTCTGACTGGACGCCTTCGCGAGCAAGTCGAATCGTCGCACCGCCGCTCCCACAGGGTATTCGGCGCTTGGGGTGGTGAGCGTTTCTTTCGATGTCATGCCCCCGACTCCTGAATCGCCCGCACCACGGTGTTGAGGTTGCCGGTCATTTCCTTTTCGTACTTGTCGGCGGTGTACTCGCCGTAGGAAATGTGCGACAGCGGATACAGCTTGACGCCAGACTCACGCTGAATGGTGTCGACGTAAGTGGACGGGAAATCCATCTCCGAGAAGATCACTTTCACGTCCAGTTCACGCAACTGGTCGATGGTCTTCTTCAACTGGCTTGGGCTCGGCTCGATACCGTGGGCCGGCTCGACCACGGCGGTCACTTCCAGGCCGAACTCACGCAGCAGATAGTCGTAAGCCGCGTGCACCGTGGCCACGCGCAGTTCCGCGTTCGGCGCTTGCGTCAGTTTTGCCAGCGCGTCGGCGCGCATCTGCCGCAGGCGTTTGCCGTAGGCGCGGGCGTTCTGGGTGTAGGTCTTGGCGTTGGCCGGATCGAGCTTGCCCAGTTCCCGGGCGATGTTGTTGACCTGGGCAATCGAGGCGCTGATCGACAGGAAGGTGTGCGGGTTCACCACCTTGCCGGCACCGCGTGCGGCCACGCCGGTGGCGGCCAGCAGCGGCACGTTTTCGTTGGCTTCGATCACCGGCACGTTCGGGGTTTCGCTGGCGGCGATCATGCGGTCGGCGAAATCATCATGGCCTACGCCGTTGAGCACGATCACGTCCAGCCCGCTGATGCGCTTGATGTCTTCGGCGCGGGGCTCGTAGGCATGCGGGTTGAAACCGGCCGGAATCAGCGGCACCACCTCGGCCTTGTCGCCGACGATGTTCGCCACGTAGCTGTAGTAAGGATGCAGGGTGATGCCGATGCGCAGGCGCTTGGCTTCGTCGGCGCTGGCCAGGGATGGCAGCAGGCAGGCGAGCAAGCCGACCAGCAGCAGGCGCAAAAAAGAACATTGAGATGAATTGGGCATGGGAAAGCGGTCTTCTCTCGGAAAAAGGCGAGGGTTCAGTGCCGGTGCTGGCGGGTCACGCCGGCATCGAATTGCGCGACGATCTGCTGCCAGCCAGCGCTTTCGAGCGCGGCGTCCGTGAGGTCGGCCGGGGCTTTGAGGTCGGCGCCACGGTTGAGCCAGATGTCTGGCGCATCGTCGTCGGCAGTCAGGCGCATCAGAAACGAACCGGCCACGGCGGACGACTGGCTCTGGCCGAAATACGCCTTGGCGTCGAGCAATTGCCAGGCATGACCGCCGCGGCTGACGGAACTGGCGTCCTGGGCAAACGGCGCAAAACCTTCGTCCGCCAGGGCTTCGGGTGTCGGTAGGGTTTGCTGTTCCTGACGCAGCAGGTGAATCTCGTCCAGCGTCACCCGCAGGTCGGCGTAGATGCCTTGCTCGGAAGCGCTGAGGTCGCGGCGGGCATCCAGTTGATGGCTGCTGACGGTGCTGATTTCCTGGGACTCGTGGCGCCAGGCGACCACCGAACCGGCGACCGCCAGGATCATCAGGCACAGCAGCAATACATACAGGGTTTCATGGCCGGCACCTGCCGGGCGGACGACATGGGTAGTTGGCGTACTCATGGGGCTTGGATGTCCGCTTGGTCGATCTCGACGACGTGGCCGGGACCGGCATCGAACAGCACATAAAATTCGGCGCTGGGCTTCTTGAAGGTCAATTTGGAATCGGCACCGAGCTTGCCCGGCACCAGGATGGTTTCGTCGTAGCCGATCACATCCAGGGTCACACCCGGTGCGCCGCTGCCATCGGAAAAGCCGCCGGTGCATTTGATCTGCTGCGCGTCGACTTCCTTGCATTCGCACATGGGGTTATGGGCCATCGCCTGCGCGCTCAAGGCGCTGCACAGGACCAGCAAGAGATAGCGGCCGACGCGGCGGCCTATCGCGATACTCATGGTTTGCCTCCTTGTTTGGCGAGCCAGGCGACCGTTGCCGGTGAGGCCGTGCCCAGGGGAATGGACGCCTGGTGCATGGAGCCGTCCCAACCTTCCATGGTGATCCACAGCTGGTCGTCGGCCTGGGTGCGTTTGGGAATGGTCACATTGGTGCCCATGCGGTAGGGCGCACCGAAGAAGATGGAACCGGCGGCGCGCAGGCTGCGTGGCTTGCCGATGCGCAGGTAGGTGGCCTTGACCTGCTCGACACAGGCATCGCAAAGGGCGGCGCTGAAGTCTTTCATGTAGCCGGCCGGGCCAGTGAGCACCGGCGCTTCGTTGCGCAGTTCGGCCAGGCGCAGGCTCCACGGGCCGACCTGGATATTGCCGATTTCATGTTGGCCCAGCCCGCTGTCACCGCGAAACAGAGAGGCGTCGGCGAAGTATTTGGGCATGAACCCCAGCGGGATCAACAGCAGCAGGACATTGATGTGGAAGCGCCATTTGTGCCAGAAACGCGCGAGTCGAGAAGGCTGTGCCTTGGTGATTAATTTGCTCACAGGCTGGCCTCCGAGGTTTCACGGCTCATCGCCGGTTGTGCCTTGAGGCGGTGTTTCTTGTCTTCGCGCTTCAACGCGTTGGCGGTGGCCAGCGCGGTGCGTTTGGTCCAGATCAACAAGCCGCTGAGGATCATCATGCTCAGGATCAAACCGAAGAAGAACCAGATCAGCTTGATCCAGATGCCGCCGAAGTCGCCGGTGTGCAGTGGCCGCATGGACTCGGTGACGAACTCCAGCGACGAACGATCGGACAGAAGCCGTGAAGCGGCGATGTCGCCGTTGTACGGATTGAGCGTGGCGGTCTGGAACATCAACGGATACCAGCCGCGCCCACCGACGCTCATGTGGCTGTAGGCATTGCCCGGCAGGCTGACGAAGCTGGCTTCCAGCCCCGGAATCTTCTCTTGCGCGAGCTCGACGGCACGGTCCAGGCTGATCTGTGGCGGCGGTGTGCCGCCGGCAGAGATCGGCACGCTCTCGCGGGACATGGCCGGAATGATCGGCTCGCTGGAAATGGCGATCTGGTTGTCGAACAGAATCGCCCGAATCAGAAACCAGATCCCGGTGATGGAAATCACCGCAATGAACCAGATCGACCAGATACCGCACAAGCGATGGAAGTCACCCCAGAAGATCCGCGCGCCGTGACGCACGCGCAGGGTCGGACGCAGAAAACCTTTCCAGAAGCGCTTGTAGACCACTAGACCTGTGATCAGCGACACCAGCATCGGCACGCCGAGGAACGACACCAGATACCAGCCCCAACTGAAACCGTTGGTGAACGGCACCAGCCACCAGCCATGCAGGGCGCGGGTGAAGGCCTTGAAATCGAACGTCGGGGCAGGGCCCTGAATCACCCCGGTGTAAGGATTGACGTAGACCGTCTGCGAACGACCGTCCGGATAGCTGACCGCAACGTCGAGGGCGAAGTGGGATTCGTCGGGACGACTGATACTTTCAACGATGGTCTGTGGTTCGGCTGTTTTGATCGCTGCCATGATCTGGTCATAGCTGAGCAGCGGCGCATCGTCCGCAGGCTGGCTGGCGCGCATCTGCGGGTTGGCCAGCCAGACGATTTCCTGGCTGACCACCGCCAGCGTGCCGGTGACACAGACGATCAGGACAAAGAACCAGATCGGTAACGCCAGCCAGCTATGAACGAGGAACCACAGTTTGGAGCGGGATTTCTTCGACATGATTGCGCGTCTTTATAGCGGTGAAAGGGCGCGTGGCTACGGGCTTCGCAGCACGGCAGACCCCGAAAGACCGAACGTGGCTTTTGCCTACGCGAACGGCCTGCATCTCTATAGGACGAATGAGCGGGACAAATCCCGAAAGGTGATATGAAAGCAAATGTTTCCCAATTCCCCGCTCACCACAAATCCCTTTGTGGGAGCGAGCCTGCTCGCGAAAGCGCCGGGTCAGTCACTTCATCCGTTGCCTGATCCACCGCTTTCGCGAGCAGGCTCGCTCCCACAGGGCTTTGCTGCGTACAGGGGATCAAACACGATTCATGATCCACGCCATCACTGTCTGCCAATTGATGGCCGACCCGCGCTCCCTATGATGGGAATCACCTGATTTCCCTGAGTGAGCGCCTTGATGACCGCCAGAACCCTCTATGACAAACACATCGATTCGCACACGGTGTGCCGCCTCGACGATCAGGGTCATGTCCTGTTGTATATCGATCGTCAGGTGATCAACGAATACACCAGCCCGCAGGCTTTCAGCGGTTTGCGCGCGGCCGGGCGCGACGTCTGGCGGCCGGGCACGGCGCTGGCGGTGGTCGATCACGTCAACCCGACCACGCCTGTGCGTATCGCAGCAATGCCCGACGCCGGCGGCGCGCGGCAAGTGTCGTATCTGGCGGAGAACTGCCGGGACTTCGGCATCGAGTTGCTGGACATCCTCGACAAGCGTCAGGGCATCGAACACGTTATCGCCCCCGAGCAGGGCTTTATTCTGCCTGGCATGGTCATTGCCGCTGGCGACAGCCACACCACCACCTATGGCGCACTCGGTGCTTTCGGTTTCGGCATCGGCACCTCCGAGATCGAACACCTGCTGGCTTCGCAGACGCTGGTCTACAAACGACTGAAAAGCCTGCGCGTGACCGTCGACGGCGAGTTGGCGCCGGATTTGACCTCGAAAGACGTGATCATGGCCCTGATCGGCCGCATCGGTGCTTCCGGGGCCAGCGGTTACGCGATCGAATTCTGCGGCTCGACCATTGATGCCCTCAGCGTTGAAGCGCGCATGACCATCTGCAACATGGCTGTCGAGGCTGGAGCGCGCGGCGCATTCATGGCCCCGGATGACAAAGTCTTCGCCTATCTCAAGGGCAAGCCGCGAACGCCGCAAGGAGAGCTATGGGAACAAGGCGTGAAGAAGTGGCGCGAACTGCGCAGTGATCCCGGTGCGCTGTTTGACCGCGAGATTCACCTTGACGCCAGCGTCCTGGAACCGATGGTCACCTGGGGCACCAGCCCCGATCAGGCAGCTGCAATTGGTGCGCGGGTACCAGATCCGCAAGCGATCAGCGATCCGATCCTGCGTCAGGACATGCGCCGCGCCCTCAACTATATGGGCCTCGAAGCGGGCATGGCGCTCAGCGACATTGTTATCAGCCACGCCTTTATCGGCTCGTGCACCAACGCGCGGATAGAAGACCTGCGCGATGCCGCCAGCGTCGTGCGCGGTCAGCAAGTGGCCGGACATGTGCGGGCGATGATCGTCCCCGGCTCCAGCGAAGTTCGCGCTCAGGCCGAGGCCGAAGGGTTGGCGCAGATCTTTATCGATGCCGGTTTTGAATGGCGTCAGTCCGGCTGCTCGATGTGCCTGGCGATGAACGACGACGTACTTGCGCCCGGCGACCGCTGCGCGTCGAGTACCAACCGCAATTTCGAAGGCCGTCAGGGCGCCGGTGCGCGCACTCATTTGATGAGCCCGGCCATGGTCGCCGCCGCTGCGATCTGCGGTCGACTCACCGATATTCGCCAATTTGGAGAACGCCCATGAGCCTGCAACCCTTCACCCACATCAGCGGTCGGGCCGCACCGTTACTGGCGGCCAACGTCGACACGGACGTGATCATGCCCAAACAATTCCTCAAAGGCATTGATCGCCAAGGACTCGATCGCGGGCTGTTTTTCGATCTGCGGTTTCTGCGCGATGGTAGCCCCGATCCCGATTTTGTGTTGAACAAACCGACATGGCAGGGCGCGAGTTTTCTAGTAGTCGGAGCGAATTTTGGCTGCGGTTCCAGCCGCGAACATGCGGTTTGGGGCTTGCAGCAGATGGGCATCCGCGCGTTGATCGGCAGCAGTTTTGCCGGGATCTTCTACGACAATTGCCAGCGTAACGGGGTGTTGTTGATCACCCTGGATGAAGCGCAGGTGCAACGCATCGGACAGCTTGTCGGTCAGGCTGAAACGGCGCGGATCAGTATTGATCTGGAGGCGCAGCGGATTAGTCTTGCGGATGGCAGCGTAATCGACTTTCAGATCGACACCCTGCGCAAGACTGCGTTGATCCTCGGTCTGGATGCTATCGGCAGTACCTTGCAACGGCGCGAGCAGATCAAAACCTTCGAACGCCAACATCTGGCCAACAACCCTTGGTTAGGCTGAACGCATAACCTGTGGGAGCTGGCTTGTCGGAACGCCGCATCGCAGCGATGAGGCCGGCACTTCCAGCATTTGTGTTGGCTGAGCTGACGCCATCGCTGCGATACGGCGTTCCGACAAGCCAGCTCCCACAGGTTTTTGTGGTGTTTTGAGCTATAGCGACAGGCTTTTGAAATGCGCCTGCAAAAACTCCACACACGCGCGCAACTTCCCCGAATGTGCCAGCCGCGTCGGGTACACCGCCCAGACATTGGCACTCTGGCTGTAATCCTCCAGCACCTGCACCAGGCGTCCTTGCTCCAGCAACGGCTTCACATCCCACAACGACCGCAACAAAACCCCACGTCCATCCAGCGCCCATTGCAAAACGATTTCGCCATTGTTTGACGACAACGGCCCACTGACGCGCACGCTCTCTTGTCCGCCATCGCGATCCAGATTCCAGATCCCAAAGGCGTTGTCGCGCTCCTTGATCACTAGGCAATCGTGCTGTTGCAGTTCGTCCAGCGTCTGCGGTGTGCCGCGACGTTGCAGATAACCGGGAGCGGCGCACAGCACCCGCCGGTTACTGACCAGGCGTCGACCGATGTGCTGGCCGGGAATGTCATCACCGACGCGGATCTCCAGATCGAAGCCTTCGTTGATGATGTCCACCACCCGGTCAAACAGGTCGAGGCGAATCTCCAGTTCTGGATAACGTTCGGCCAGCAACGACACCGCCGGGGCTACGTGATTGCGACCGAAACCGAAACTGCTGCAAATGTGCAAACGCCCACGCGGGCTGCCGTGGGCGTCGGAGAGTTCATCGTGCAACTGCTGGAAATCATCGAGAATGCGCAACGCCCAGCGCTGCACGCGCTCACCGTCCTCGGTCAGCGAGACGCGACGGCTGGTGCGGTGCAACAGACGCGTGCCGAGGGTGGTTTCGAGAATCTGGATGCGTTTGCTGACGTAGGCCGGTGACAGGCCCAACTCATCCGCTGCAGCGGCAAAGCCGTTCTTGCGGATTACGGTGAGCAGTACGCGCAGGTCTTCGGGCAGGGGCACGGTGTCTTTCTTCTGGGACATGTCAAAAACGAACACTGGCGGCAGAAGCCGCCAGCATAGCACCGAGATCCAGTGTTTCCGGTCAGCGCAGAAAGGCCTGTGCTTCGGCGAGCAACCGTTCGGGGACTTCTTCGGCAATGTAATGGCCAGCGGGCAATGCCTGACCGCTGACGTTCGACGCCACTTGCTGCCATTCCTTGAGCGGATCGAAGCAGCGCCCGACCGTACCTTCGGCGCCCCACAACACGCGCAGCGGTAGATTCAGCTGATGCCCGGCGGCGATGTCGGCGCGGTCGTGCGCAAGATCGATGCCGGCGCTGGCGCGATAGTCTTCGCAGATGCCGCGAGCGCTGCCCGGTCGTTGCAGGCAGCGCAGGTATTCGCCAAAGGCTTCATCGCTAAACGGCTTGAGTCCGGCGCTGCGGCTGCCCATCACGCTGCGCAGATAGCCTTCCGGATCCGCTTCGATCAGGGTTTCCGGCAGTGGTGCCGGGCGGATCAGGAAGAACCAGTGCCAATACGCGCGGGCAAAGGCTTCGTTGGTTTGCGTATACATCGACAGGGTCGGGGCGATGTCGAGCAGCATCATGCGCTGCACGGCGTTCGGGTGATCAAGCGCGAGACGATGGGCGACCCGCGCGCCACGGTCGTGAGCGAGAATCGAAAACTGCTCGAAGCCCAGCGCCTGCATCAACTCGACATTGTCGCGGGCCATTTCGCGTTTCGAGTAATGGGCGTGCAGCTCATCAGCGGCCGGGCGACTGCTGTCGCCGTAACCGCGCAGGTCGGCGGCGACCACGGTGAAGTGTTCGGCCAGTTGTTCGGCAATCTTGTGCCAGATCACATGGGTCTGCGGGTGCCCGTGCAACAGCAACAGGCCCGGGCCGCTGCCGCCGAGGCGGTAGGCAATGTCGACGCCGTTGACGTGACGCTGGTCTTTGCGGAATCCGGCAAACATCGGGCTGATCCTTTTTCAGGGTTCTGGTTGGCTGCATCCTGAAATCGTCCGGCGTTCGCGGCAAGGGGCAAAGCGTGGTGGGCAGGTTCATGAAGTGTGATGGGTGTTGATAGTTATGGCCTCATCGCGAGCAGGCTCACTCCTACAGTTGGAATGCGTTCCCCTGTAGGAGTGAGCCTGCTCGCGATAGTGCCAGTCCAGACACTGAGATGCTCAACCCTGCTGAAACATCTCCATCGCCCGCTGCTTGATCTGCTCTTCAGTCAGATCCTCCTTGCGCGAGGCCAGAAACCACAGATGCCCATACGGATCCTTCAATGTTCCGCTGCGATCACCGTAAAACTGATCCTTGACCTCGGACACCGTCGTCGCCCCCGCGTCCAGCGCTCGCTGAAAGGACTTGTCGACATCGGTTACGTACAGATGCAAACCAACTGACACGCTTTTATCGGGATTGCTCAACGGTCCCTGATCGCACGGCGAGCCGAGCATGATCGCGCTGTCGCCAATGCGTAGTTCGGCGTGACCGATGCCGCCGTCAGGCATGGCCAGGCGCATGACTTCGGTGGCGCCGAAGGCTTTTTTATAGAAATCGATGGCCTCGGCCGCTTTGTGGATGCCGAGATACGGGGTAATGCTGTGATACCCCTCGGGAATGGGTTTGACGCTCATGACGTTCTCCCTGAATTGTTGTTCTATGGGACAGGACTCCACCGGATTTGTGGAAGATTCACTATAGAACCGTCCTCGCCGTGCAGGTTTTTGCCCGACGAGCAGTCAATCCTTTGGAAAGTGCGGCCCCGGGCCTTGTTCGCCGAGTACATCGCCCTGATTGCGCAGCGGGCAAGCCTCCATCGACAAACACCCGCAACCGATGCAGCCATTGAGCCGGTCACGCAGTAGCGTCAGTTGTTCGATCCGTTCATCCAACTCTCGGCGCCATTGCTCCGAGAGGATTTTCCAGTCGGCCGCGCTGGGCGCACGATCATCCGGAAGGATTTTCAGCGCCTCGCCAATCTCCGCCAATGGAATCCCCAGCCGCTGCGCGACTTTGATCAACGCCACCCGGCGCAGCACTTCGCGCGGATAACGGCGCTGATTGCCGGCATTGCGCTGGCTCTTGATCAAGCCTTTGGACTCATAAAAGTGCAGGGCGGTGACGGCGACACCGCTGCGCGCCGCGACTTCGCCGACTGTTAACTGCTTGTGCACATTTTCTTTGCTGATCATCTGCAGACAGCTCTTGACCTTGACTTAACTAGAGGTTTTACCCTGCAGGTCTTCGAGTCGCAAGGCTCGTCTTACGCTGAGTGGGGGCATTCCATGAACAACCGCAGTTTTACCCAACTGATCGAATTTGAAATCGAACCACGCCAACAACCTGCGCTGGTGACTGCACTATCGAGGCAAACCGAGCGTCTGGCTCAGCGCTACGACGGTTTTGTCAGTGCCAGTGTGCAGGCCAGCGATGACGGCCGGCGCGTGCTGAGTTTTCTCCAATGGCAGACCCGCGAGGCGGGGGAGGCGGCGTTTCGCAGCTTTGAAAGCGGCGAGCAGGATTTCTGGCAACTGATTCACACCCATCAGGCGAAAACCATCACCTTCAATTCATTTCAGGTGCTGAGCAGCATCGCCCGCAGTCACGACGATGCGCTGCACTGCCACCTGGTCGGCTAGATCGACAACTGGATCAGGCGCTCGCCCTGCAGGTTTTCCGTGAGTCGCCGCTTGTTGACTGCCAGTTCGCCGATCTTGATCAAACGCGTGCGGGTGACGTTGCGGCTCAGACCGAGCAGTGCTGCGGTGTGCACCTGGTTGTAATGGCAAAAGCGATACGCTGCGCGCAGCAAGGCGTCTTCGACTTTCTCGTGCAAAGCACCGGCCTGTTGCGCGAACAGTTTTTGAAAGGCCTGTTCCAGCAACGCTTCCGGTGAATCATCGGCGCTGCTGTGATGATCGTCCGGGCGATCGATACGCAGGTTCGACAGGCGCAGATCATCGCGTTCGATCACGCCATTGCGGCAGATCAGCAGGGTGTGATGGATGACGTTTTCCAGTTCGCGAATGTTGCCCGGCCAACTGTAGCCACGCAGTTTGTGCTCGGCACCGGGGCTGATACTGACGCGGCCATAACCCAGGCGCTGGCTGTAGGCCTCGATGAAATGGCGCGTGAGCGGGAGGATATCGCCGGGACGCTCACGCAACGGGCTCAATTCCAGATTGACCACGTTGAGGCGGTAATACAGATCCTCGCGGAAATGGCCGGCATTGATGGCCTTCTCCAGCTGCACGTTGGTCGCTGCCAGCACCCGCACATCGATGGGAATGCTTTTGCGCGAGCCCAGCCGCACCACTTCGCGCTCCTGCAACACCCGCAGCAACTTCACCTGAATCGCCATCGGCAGATCGCCGATCTCATCGAGAAACAAGGTGCCGCCGTCCGCTTCCTCGAACCATCCGGCCTTGGCGCTCAGCGCACCGGTGAACGCGCCTTTTTCATGACCGAACAATTCCGCTTCCACCAGCGACTCGGAAAACGCCCCGCAATTGACCGCGATAAACGGCCGATGACGGCGGTTGCTGAGGTTATGAATATGCCGCGCTACCAGCTCTTTGCCGGTGCCGGTCTCACCGATGATCAGCACACTGGCTTCACTCGGCGCGACCTGTTGCAAATGCGCGAGCAGGGCCTGGGATTTCGGGTCTTCGAACACCTGCGCGGTGGCGCGGATCGACGTGGCGAGCGCGGGGGAGGGCGGTAGGGTCAGCAGTTGCATGGGCTCGTCCTTCTTTTTAGTTCAAATGCAGGCAGATCAGGAATAGAAAGTCGGCACCGGCAGCGACTGGTTCAGCGCCCAGTCGCCCAGCTCATGGAGTTTGTAGTCCAGCGGGTCGTGCAGGGTTTGCGTGCGCAGATTGCGCCAGTGACGATCGAGGCGCAGGGAAGCATGGGTGGAACGCGCGCCGGTCACTTCGAACAGACGGCTGCAAATCTCCAGGCCCTGACGGCTGGCGGCAACTTTCGCGGTGGCAATCGCTGTCGCGACTTGGCCGCGCTCCTCGGCACTGAGATTCGCACCCTTGGCCCAGGCTTCATCGAGCAATGCGGCCGCGCGTTCGACCAGCAGACGAATGCCTTCCAGCGCCACCCAGAACTCGCCGTAATGCGCGAGCACGTATGGATCTTCACGCACATCGCGCGCCGAGGATTTATGCCAGAGCCGGGTTTCATTGAGGGTGTATTGCCGCGCGTCTTCAAAGGCGCCTTCGGCAATCCCGAGAAACATATGCGTGAAAGTCAGTTGCGCGATCAATGGCCGCAGGCAGGCGAACGGCGTGCTCAGCGGGCCGGGATCGAGGAGCAATTCCGACTCTTCGACCCGCACCCGTTCAAAGGTCGCGCTGCCGCTGTCGGTCTGGCGCTGGCCGATGTTGTTCCAGTCGTTGTGCAGGGTGATACCACTGCGGCCGCTGGGAATCGCCGCGATCAGTAATTTGCCGCCAGCGCTCTCATCGACGGCCGAGGCGATCAGCATTTGTGAGTCGCTGGCGCCGGAACAGAAGCTTTTCTTCCCGGAAAATTCGCGCCAGCCGCCGAGATCCTTGACCACGGTCCGAGTGTCGAGCGGGTTGAGCGCATTGCCCCAGAACCAGTTCTGCCGCGCGGTCTGTTCGAACCACGGCTGCCATTGTTCCGGCCGGGAAAACAGGCGCACGGTGGCGAGCATCAAATGATGAAAACCGAAAACGTGGGCGATCGAGCTGTCGACCTTGGCGAATTCGCGAACGACCTGCAGGGTTTCGCTCCAGCTCGCGCCGAGGCCGCCGTAGCGGGTGGGAATGCTCAGGGCCAGCAGGCCGCTGTCGCGCAGGGCATCGCGCTCGACTTTTGGCGTGCCACCACGTTCGTCACGTTCGACGGCGGTCAGGGCAAACTCGGCAGCCAGTTGGCGGGCGGTCTGCAATGGGGATAACAAGGTACTTTGCGGTTTGGCGGTCACACCAACACTCCTGAATTCACTCAGCCGGTGTAGGAGCTGCCGCAGGCTGCGATCTTTTTAAGATCAAAAGATCGTCCGATCGCGGCCCGAGCCTGCGGCAGCTCCTACACAAGAGATCCGGTTTACGCCGAGGCTTTTGTGGGCAACACATCATTGGCAATCATTTCGCCAAACGGCCCGGTCAGATTGGTCACGCCACGCCCGGCCAGACTGGCGTAAGGCTCGGGCAACAGCGGGAACACCAGCTCGGCAAAGCGGTAAGCCTCTTCCAGATGCGGATAACCGGAGAAGATGAAACTCTCGATGCCCAGATCCGCGTATTCCTTGATCCGCGCCGCCACTTGCTGCGGAACGCCGACCAGCGCCGTACCGGCACCGCCACGCACCAGACCGACACCGGCCCACAGGTTGGGGGCAATTTCGAGGTTGTCGCGACGACCATCGTGCAAAGCCGCCATGCGTCGCTGGCCTTCGGAGTCGAACCGGGAAAAGGATTTCTGTGCCGCCTCAATAGTCTCGTCGCTGATGTGTTCGATCAGTTTGTCCGCCGCTTTCCACGCCTCTTCGGCGGTCTCGCGCACGATCACGTGCAAGCGGATGCCGAACTTCACTTTGCGCCCATGCCGCGCCGCTCGTTCGCGCACGTCGGCGAGTTTTTCCGCAACCGCGGCCGGCGGTTCGCCCCAGGTCAGATAGACATCGACCTGTTCGGCGGCCAGATCATGCGCGGCATCGGATGAGCCGCCGAAGTACAGCGGCGGATAGGGTTTCTGCACGGGCGGATAGAGGGCTTTGGCGTTCTGCACCTTCAGGTGTTTGCCGTCGAAATCCACCGCCTCGCCCTGCAACACGCGGCGCCAGATTTTCAGGAATTCATCGGTAACTTCATAGCGCTCGGCGTGACTGAGAAAACTGCCGTCGCCACGGTTTTCGTCCGGATCGCCGCCGGTCACGACGTTGATCAGCAAGCGGCCGTTGGATAACCGGTCAAGCGTCGCAGCCATGCGCGCCGACACCGTCGGCGAGATGATTCCCGGACGGATCGCCACCAGATAACGCAGACGTTCGGTCAGCGGCACCAGCGCCGAGGCGATCACCCAGGAGTCTTCGCAGGAGCGTCCGGTGGGGATCAGCACGCCGTGGTAGCCGAGGCTGTCAGCGGCCTGCGCCACCTGTTTCAGATAATTGAGGGTGACCGGTCGCGCACCTTGGGTGGTGCCCAGATAGTGGCCGTCACCGTGGGTCGGCAGGAACCAGAAAACATCCATGAACGGCTCCTCAGGCGATTTTCAGCAAGGGTTTGATTTGGGTGGCGAACAGCGGCGCGGCGCGTTCGGCCGCCAGGCGGATGCGCGCCTTCAGCAGCTCGCTGGTGATCTGGTAATCGGCGAAGTCGGCTTCGGTGGCGTACACGCCGATCGGCAAGGTCATGGCCTGGAAGAAGCTCAACAGCGGCCGCAACTGGTGATCGAGCACCAGCGCATGGCGTTCGCTGCCGCCGGTAGCGGCGAGCAGCACCGGGGTGTCGATCAAGGCGTTGAGGTCGATCAGGTCGAACAGATGCTTGAGCAGGCCCGGATAAGAACCGCGATAAACCGGCGCGGCAACAATTAGCAGATCGGCCTGTTCAATGGCCTGCAACTCGGCTTCAACCTCGGCACTGAGCTCCTGACGCGACAGCGCGCCACCGAGCGGGCGAGCGATATCACCGAGTTCGATCAAATGGCTTTCGATGGTCAGATGCCCGGCCAGTTCGGCGAGCAAGGCTTGGGTCAGCACCAAAGTACGGGACGGACGCCAGGTGCCGCCGGAGAGGGCGACGACTTTCAGGGGACGCGACATGATCAGTTCCTTTTTTCAACAGTTGCTCAGCGAGCAGTGAGTGAGTCACCGGGTCAGAGCAAGCGCTGTACCAATTCCTGGAAGCCCCGGTTTACAAGGCGTTGAGCGTTAGCGCGGCGGTCGCGCCTGTGAGTAGCAGGGTGCTTTGTTGAATCAGTGTTGGCTGAGCAACAGTTGCTGGAGCAACAGTGCTCAGCGCATGCAGGGAGTTATAGAGGCAGTTTGTTATTCCGTAAAAGAACGTTAATTGATATTTATAGATCGTTAAGAGATATGTGCCAGCACGTGTCGATTTCCTGATAGCCACTATTGAGAGCGTTGATTTCTGCGCAAGCGTGCCCGGGCGTAGCCTTTGTCCATCGACCCCCCATTGCTCGCCAGGACGCTCCCATGAATCGTTTACTCACCGTTTCCCTGTTGCTCGCTGTCTCCGTACTCGCCGGTTGTGCTGGGCATGTAGCACCGGAACTGCGCCCTTACACCGATGAAGAATCCCGTGAATTGGCGATGGAAGCACTGAATCGCAGCGGCTTGTCCTTCGACGAATACCACGCAAAAAAAGCGCAATTGCTCGGTCAGACTCAGTTCGACAAGAAAGCTGAAATGAGCGCCGAACGTGCCGTACAGCTGCACGGTCGTCCTAGCTGAAAACAAACTGTACTGGTGGAAGTTTTCCCCAACTGTCCGTGGGCTTGCCGGGCGGCGTGGGATAGGGTCTACACCTGAATGACCCTGATGGATTGCCTGCCATGAACCTCTCGCTTGACCTGCTGTTGGGCTTTGCCCTGTTTGCCCTAGTCACCTCTATTACGCCGGGGCCGAACAACACCATGTTGCTGGCATCGGGAGTGAATTTCGGCTTCAACCGCACCATCCCGCACATGCTCGGGATCACTTGCGGCTTCTTCGTTCTGGTCGTGGCCGTGGGCTTTGGCCTCGGTGCGGTGTTTCAGACCTACCCGATTCTCTACACGGTTCTGCGCTATGTCGGCGCGGCCTATCTGCTGTATCTGGCTTGGAAAATTGCTCACTCGGGACCGGTCGGCGACAGCGCCGAAGGCGAGGCGAAGCCGATCAGCTACCTCGGCGCGGCCGCGTTTCAGTGGGTCAATCCCAAGGCGTGGATCATGGCCATCGGGGCCATCAGCACCTACACGCCGATGCAGGGCTATTTCACCAATGTCGTGGTGATTGCTGCAGTGTTCGCCATCATCAACCTGCCGAGCGTCGGCGTCTGGGCCGCCTGCGGTACTTTGTTGCGCAATGTGCTGAAGGATCCGCGCTGGTTGCGCGTGTTCAACTGGGGCATGGCCGCATTGCTGGTGATTTCGCTGTACCCGTTACTTCTCGAAAGCTTTAGCTGACGCATTGCTTCAACCGCAGGCCGGATGCCTGTTAAGCTCGGCTTCAGGAGCGTTCCTACGCACTTTTAAATGAAGTTGTTCTTCTTTAACGGCATCCGATCAGGTATTGATGACGCTCTCGAACCGACGCGCAGCTCACAAGGCTGCGCCGTGCCGTTTGCAGACACGAGCCTCCTGATCCCGGAACACGCTCTGCGAGTCTTTTATGAACACACGTCCGTTGTATTTCGATTACGCCGCCACCACCCCGGTTGACGAGCGGGTCATCCAGGTGATGATCGAGTGTCTGGGGTTTCACGGTAACTTTGGCAACCCGGCTTCCAGCTCCCACGCGTTCGGCCAGCAAGCCCGACACACGGTCGAGCAGGCCCGCCGACAGGTCGCCGAACTGGTCGGCGCCAAGGCTGAGCAGATCGTCTGGACCTCCGGTGCCACCGAGTCCAATAACCTTGCCCTCAAAGGCGTGGCGCAGGCCCGCGGTGTCCCCGGCGGCCACATCATTACCAGTCAGATCGAACACAAAGCCATTCTCGATACCGCCCGCCAATTGCAGGACGCCGGCGTCGCCGTAACCTATCTGGTGCCGGATGCCGATGGCCTGATCACCCCGCAAGCGGTCAGTGAAGCTATGCGCGACGACACCTTTCTGGTGTCGCTGATGCTGGTCAACAACGAGTTGGGTACCGTCAATGATGTTCAAGCGATTGGCGAAGTGGTGCGTAGTCGCGAGGCATTGTTCCACGTCGATGCGGCGCAGGGCGCCGGCAAAGTGGCAATCGATCTGGGGCAATGGCCGGTGGATCTGATGTCCTTCTCCGCACACAAACTCTACGGCCCCAAAGGCATCGGCGCATTGTATGTCGGCCCACGGGCGCAGCAGCGGTTACAGGCGCAGATTCACGGCGGCGGACATGAAGGTGGCTTGCGCTCCGGGACGTTGGCGACGCACCAGATTGCCGGCATGGGCGCAGCGTTCGCGCTGGCCGCCGAGACGTTCGATGACGAGAAAAAAACTATCGTCGTGTTGCGTGAACGCTTGCTCGAACAACTGCTCAGCCTGCCGGGCGTACGTCTCAACGGTTGCGCCACTCAACGCATTCCGCACACCTTGAGCCTGACCTTCAGCGAAGGTGAATTCAACAGTGCGGCGTTGAGTCATTCGATTGCCTTTTCCGCGACCTCGGCCTGCAACTCGGCCAGTAACACGCCATCCCACGTGTTGTTGGCGCTGGGGCATGACGCGCACCTGGCCGGTCGCACCATTCGGCTGAGCCTCGGTCGTTTCACCACCGCCGAGGATATCGACAAGGCTTGTGCATTGATCAAGACCGCCTGCGCCAGTGCTCCGGCATTCTGGGCGACCGGGCTTTAAACGAGCCGATCTCTCGGCTACGAACAATAACGATGAAGTGATTAGCAGGAGACATGATGAGTACCCAGACCTCGACCGAAGGATCGGTGCCCCAGCGCCTGGCGCAGACCCGTGAACTGATGCGCCGTGAAGGCATTCATGCGTTGTTGGTGCCGTCCGCCGACCCGCACTTGTCGGAATACCTGCCGGGTTACTGGCAGGGCCGGCAGTGGTTGTCGGGCTTCCATGGTTCGGTCGGGACATTGATCGTCACCGCTGATTTCGCCGGTGTCTGGGCCGACAGCCGTTATTGGGAGCAAGCGACCAAGGAACTCAAGGGCAGCGGCATCGAACTGGTCAAACTGCAACCGGGTCAGCCGAGTCCGCTGGACTGGCTGGCCGAGCAAACACCGGAAGGTGGTGTGGTCGCGGTTGACGGTGCGGTGATGGCCGTGGCGTCGGCGCGTACCCTGAGCAGCAAGCTTGAAGCACGCGGTGCGCGCCTGCGTACCGATATCGATCTGCTGCAGGAAGTCTGGAGTGATCGCCCGAGCCTGCCGAATGCACCGATCTATCAGCATCTGCCACCGCAGGCGACGGTCAGCCGTGGCGAGAAACTCGCCAAACTGCGCGAAACTTTGCGGGAGCGCGGGGCCGACTGGCATTTCATCGCCACCCTCGACGACATTGCCTGGCTGTTCAACCTGCGCGGCGGCGATGTGTCGTTCAACCCGGTGTTTGTTTCGTTTGCTTTGATCGATCAGCAGCAGGCGACGTTGTTCGTGGCGCTGAGCAAAGTTGATGGCGAATTGCGCGCTGTGCTGGAACAGGATGGCGTAACGCTGCGTGATTACAGCGAAGTCGCTGATGCCCTGCGTGCCGTACCGAGTGGCGCGAGCCTGCTGGTCGATCCGGCACGAGTGACCAGCGGTTTACTGGATAATCTCGACAGCGCAGTGAAACTGGTCGAAGGCTTGAATCCGACCACGCTGGCCAAGTCGCAGAAAAGTGAAGCCGATGCTCAACACATCCGCCAAGCCATGGAGCAGGACGGTGCGGCGCTGTGCGAATTCTTTACCTGGCTGGAATCTGCTTGGGGCCGCGAACGCATTACCGAACTGACCATCGATGAGAAGCTCACCGCTGCTCGCGAGCGTCGTCCGGATTATGTCTCGCTGAGTTTCAACACCATTGCTGCGTTTAACGCCAATGGCGCGATGCCGCATTACCACGCGACCGAAGAAGAACACGCGGTGATCGAGGGTGACGGCTTGCTGCTGATCGACTCGGGTGGACAGTACCTGGGCGGCACCACGGACATCACGCGGATGGTGCCGGTCGGTACGCCGAGCGAAGAGCAGAAGCGCGATTGCACGCGCGTGCTCAAGGGCGTGATCGCGCTGTCGCGCGCGCAGTTCCCGAAAGGCATTCTCTCGCCGCTGCTGGACGCCATCGCCCGTGCGCCGATCTGGGCCGACAGCGTGGATTACGGCCACGGCACTGGTCACGGCGTTGGCTACTTCCTTAACGTCCATGAAGGACCACAGGTGATTGCCTATCAGGCCGCGCCTGCGCCGCAGACGGCCATGCAGCCGGGGATGATCACGTCGATCGAGCCGGGTACGTATCGTCCGGGCCGTTGGGGCGTGCGTATCGAGAATCTGGCGATGAACCGTGAGGCGGGTAGCAGCGAATTCGGTGAATTCCTCAAGTTTGAAACCTTGACGCTGTGCCCGATCGATACGCGATGCCTGCTGCCGGCGCTGCTGACTGAGGAAGAGAAGCAATGGTTCAACAGCTACCACACAGAAGTGCGTGAGCGCCTGAGTCCGTTGCTTGAGGGGGCTGCGCTGGAGTGGTTGAACACCCGTACTGCGGCGATCTGATCGGCTGAATTCAGGCGCTGTGTCCAGCGCCTGAATGATCGCTTAGCCTTGGCGCAAGGCTTCCTCAACGAAGTCGAGCCGATCCTGGCCGAAGAACAGCTGATTACCGATGAACATGCTCGGTGCGCCGAACACGCCGCGTTTAACCGCCGTTTCGGTGTTCTCCTTAAGCGCTGCTTTGACAGATTCATCGTTGCTCAGCGCCAGAACTTCCTGCGGGTCGAAACCGTGTTCGCTCAGTACAGCGGCGACAGTCGCGGGCTCGTCAAGGCTGCGTCCTTCAACCCATAGCGCCGTGAACAGACAATCGATAAACGCCTCAAAGCGTTCTGGCTGACGTAATTGGATACCCGTGACCGCACGCATCAGCATCAGTGTGTTGATCGGGAAATGCGGATTAAATCTCAGCGGTACCCCGTAGCGTTTCGCGTAGCGATCCAGATCCTGAAACATATACCGACCCTTCGCCGGAATCATTGCCGGTGACGCGTTGCCGGTTGCCTTGAATACGCCACCGAGCAGCATCGGGATGTAAATCAGCTCACTGTTCGTCTCGGCACAAATCTTCGGCAATTGGGTGTAGGCCAGATAGGTGGCAGGGCTGCCAAGGTCGAAATAGAACTCCACGGTTTTAGTCATTTTCGCGTCTCTGTCGTTATTGTTATGGCGGGGCCTTACCAGCGTTCGTTCCAGGGGCGCAGATCCAGCTCGAACGTCCAGGCATCCCGTGGCTGACTGTGCAGATACCAGTAGTTCTCGGCGATGTGCTCGGGATTGAGGATGCCATCCTGATCTTTGGTGGCGTACTTCTCGGGGAAACTGTTGCGAATGAAATCGGTGTCGATCGCACCATCGACCACCACATGGGCGACGTGGATGTTCATCGGCCCGAGTTCCCGCGCCATGCTTTGCGCCAGTGCGCGGATGCCGTGCTTAGCGCCGGCGAATGCGGCGAATCCGGAAGCGCCACGCAGCCCAGCGGTGGCACCGGTGAAGAGAATCGTGCCGCGATTGCGCGTGACCATGCGTTTGGCCACTTCACGGGCATTGAGGAAGCCTGAGAAACAGGCCATTTCCCAAATCTTGAAATACTTGCGTGCGGTTTCTTCAAGAATGCTGCACGGCACATTGGCGCCGATATTGAATACAAAAGCTTCGATCGGACCGAGGCGAGTCTCGATGTCTTCAATCAGAGCGATTACGTCTTCTTCTTTGCGCGCATCGCAGGCAAAACCGTGGGCTTCACCGCCTTCAGCCTTGATCGCGTCCACCAGCGGCTGCAATTTGTCGGCGCTGCGTCGGGTGACGCAGGCGATGAATCCTTCTTTGGCAAAACGCTTGGCAATCGCCCCTCCCGTGGCATCGCCAGCGCCAACCACTAATACGACCTTCTTGTTATTCATGGGTAGATGCCTTTATTAAACGATCGTTAAGTGAACGAACGTTATGCTAGGATCCAGACCACGTCAAGGCAGTCGATTCGAGGGCAAACACATGCGTTACTCCGCCAGTCACAAGTTGGAAACCCGGGAAAAGCTATTGCAGAGCAGCTCGCTGTCAGCAAAGCGTTCGGGGTTTTCCACGGTAGGCGTCGACGGCTTGATGAAGGCTATCGGATTGAGTGGCGCGGCGTTCTACAGTCACTTTTCGTCGAAGGATGCGTTGTTCACTGCCATCGTCGAGCGCGAGTTGGGTCAAAGCCTTGAACGATTGGGCGGGGAGGGCACGCGGGATCGTGAGCGACTGGAGCGCTGTCTCAAGCACTACCTGAGCATGGCTCACGTAGAGCAACCTGAGGCCGGTTGCGCGTTGCCGGCGTTGGGCGCAGAAATTGCTCGATCGGATGTTCGGGTGCGCGAGCAGGCCGAGCTGTGGATTTGCCGGCTTCAGGAGCGTTGGGCACAGATACTTGAGAGCGAGACGCTGGCGTGGTCGGTGCTGTCGCAATGCGTTGGGGCATTGGTGGTGGCGCGCATGTTGGCCACGCCGGACGTTCAGCAAGCGGTGCTGAAGTCCAGCCATGAAGAAATTGGCCGGCAGATTGCCGCGCAGCGCTGATCTATTTACAGATGACAATCATGCTGCGACTGGTGTAACCCGCAGGATTGAGACCGAACGGGTAATCGCCGGGTTCTTCCACTGTGTCACCGGATTTGGCGATGACCTTATAGCCTTTCGGCAAGCAAGCATTGGCGGCGCTGGCGTAGCATTTGTCCCAGGAGGACGATAGCCCTGAGCAGTTGATGTGCAGCCCTTTTTTTCCGCGTTTTACCTTGGTTTCCGAAGTCGCCGCACAACCCGCAATAGCCAGTATGGCGATCAGTATCAAAATTCGTTTCATTACCGTCCTTATAGCGGCCACGAGTCTAATGCCCGGGTTTGCCTGTGTTCGCCTGCGCTCTAAGCGTTTTGAAATCCCTGTCCGAAAAAATCCATGTCTGGCATTGGGTTACGGGTCTAAACATGGCCTAAATACGCACCAATTGCCAGACCTTCGTCAAAACCTCTTTCAGTCAGCCGCTATTGCAGGCTTCGCGGCGCTACCCATGGTCATGGTTGCGCCGACAGACGCCAGAATAATGCACAGGATCGCCATCCATTGTGACAGTGTGAGGAATTCGTGCAGAAACAGCAGGCCCGATAAGGCTCCGAAAGCCGGTTCGATACTCATCAGTGTGCCGAATGTACGTGCCGGCATGCGGGTAAGTGCGACCATCTCCAGTGTGTAGGGCAGGGCGGTGGATAGAATGGCTACGCCAATGGCAATGGGAATCAGGGAGGGGGTCAAAAGCGCTGAACCAGCATGCACGATGCCAATAGGGGCCACGAACAATGCCGCGATCATTACGCCTAATGCAGCGGTCGTCACACCGTTATCGGCACCTGCCTTCTGGCCGAACAGGATATAGAGCGCCCAACAGATACCTGCTCCCAATGCATACCCAGCGCCGACCAGATCGATTCCGGCGCTGGTGGCACCTGTTGGAATCAGCAACATCAATCCCGCGGCGGCGAGAGCGATCCAGAGAAAGTCGATAGCACGACGGGAGGCATAGATGGCTACGGCCAGCGGCCCGGTGAACTCGAGGGCAACGGCAATCCCCAGCGGTACAGTGCGCAATGACATATAGAAGAGGAAATTCATTCCGCCTAGAGCCATGCCGTAAACGATGACCGTGCGTAGCGACTTGGCGGTCAGCCTGGCTCGCCAGGGACGCAGTATCAACAGCATGATTACACTGGCAAAGATCAGCCGCAGCGTAGTGGTTCCCTGAGCGCCCACGATGGGGAACATGCTTTTGGCAAGTGAGGCGCCGGACTGGATTGATGCCATGGCTATTAATAGCAGGCCAACCGGGAACAGCATTGAGGCAAGAGAGCGTGGCTGGTCATTCATTGCGCGGCATCGTCCAAGGTAAAAAAGCAGGGTTTTATTTTGATAGTGGGCAATATACTGCGCATTCGTTGCGATCACGTCTATATAGAGGCCGTCTTTTCCGCCAATCGATAGAAAAGTGAAATTAACGGTTGACGGCAGATTCAGGATGTCTATAATTCGCCCCACTTCCGGCGCAGTCGAAACGGAAAACTCCTTGAGATTCAATGAGTTATGTAGGTTTCGGCGGCAGGTTGCTTCAGTTCATCGAAGCCAAAAGGAAGTTGAAAAAGAGGTGTTGACAGCAGCGTGTAACGCTGTAGAATTCGCCTCCCGCTGACGAGAGATCGGAAGCGCAAGTGGTTGAAGTTGTTGAAGAATTCTTCGGAAACTTCTGAAAATAATCACTTGACAGTAAATGAGGCTGCTGTAGAATGCGCGCCTCG
>RCUR01000168.1_pt1 | contig 22397 bp, 11 predicted proteins | sample 2166151 | NCBI WGS metagenome assembly RCUR01 (sample SAMN09932785, study PRJNA488358) | compost metagenome | isolation source: compost soil in an enriched community | place: Germany: Experimental Botanical Garden
CAATCCCATTATATACAAGGAAAAATAGCGTTGCACCTAGTAGAAAATTATACTTCCGCCCTCACCTTCCTATTAAATTTAACACGAAACCACATCAGCTATTTCTATAAAATGAAAAACCGTCTAAAAAATACTTTCTAGACGGCCTCTTTTCTGAATTAAATCTGAATTCATTTATTTCGAAAACTCAACTTTTTGCAATTTTTGCCAACCTCCACGAGTAAAATCAGGGATTTCTACCGGAGCTGAACTATTGTCAAGAGATATTTCGGTTAACGGAGCCAGGCAAGACCATTCTGCTAAATCATAAACATCCATATCGAGTGGAAGTCCTTTTTGCAGGCAATAAATCAAGCGATAGTCCATAATAAAATCCATACCACCATGTCCTCCAACTTGTTTAGCTTTTTCCTCAATATCAACTACAATTGGATTTTTATATTTCTTCATTAAAGCTTCCTTAACTTCTTTAGGGACATAACTGTGTGCATTGAAATCTTCGTGATTTGGCGCCACATCTTTTCCGATGTTTTTAGAATCTAATGCATACCCTTCTACAGGATATTTATTTGCAAAACCTTTGGTTCCGGTTAATTGATACATTCTGGTATACGGACGTGGATTCGCTACATCATGCTGAATTTGGATTGTTTTTCCGTTTTCAGTACGAATCATCGTCATTGTATGATCACCATTTCTAAAATCTTTCAAATCCTCTCCTTTTGTCTCTTTGATGAAAGCAGGAATTCCAACCGCTTTTGTATCCATTGATACTAGATAATTCATCTTATCACCACGGTGAATGTTTAATGCTAAACAAGCAGGTCCCATTCCGTGAGTAGCATAAATATCGCCACGGTGTTTAATGTTATAATCCAAACGCCAGTTGTTCCAGTAATCAGCCCAATAAGGTTCCAGATTGTGGATATAAGCACCTTCTGCATGAAGAATTTCTCCAAATAATCCTTGTTGAGCCATATTCAACGTAGTCAATTCGAAGAAGTCATAGACACAATTCTCTAATTGCATACAGTGTTTACGTGTTTTTTCAGAAGTATTGATTAGTTCCCATATTTCATCCATTGTCATGGCACCCGGCACTTCAATGGCTACGTGTTTTCCATCTTTCATGGCTTGGACACCTATTTGAGCGTGGTGTTTCCAATCTGTAGCCACATAAACAAGATCTACATTTGGTAGCGCTGTTACTTGTCTCCAAGCGTTTTCTCCAAAAAATTCTTTCGCTTTTGGAAGCCCTGCTTTCACAAGAATCTTATTTGCTGAGGCTGTTCTGTCTTCCAGCATATCGCAAAGAGCTACAATCTCAACTCCTGGAATATGTGTCATGCGCTCAACGGCACCAGGACCTCGCATACCCAATCCGATGAATGCAATACGAACTGTTGGTATTGGAGATACGGCAAGGCGCAAAACATCTGTTTGCCCTTTTGGACGTTTTGGAGAAGTAGTCTTTATCATTTGTGCAGACGCCACTATCCATCCCAACAGACAACATATAATCAGAACGGATTTAAAAAAAGTAGTTTTCATTATTATATAAATTAATTAGTTTAAAAAATAGCTACAGCAATCGTATATAGCTTGCTTAAATTGCTCTACCAAGGACTACTCTTTATGGTAAGTCAATAAAATTAATATTGGGTTTATTGTTCGTTAAAGGTCTTGCGAAAATACTTTGTGTCCTAGTGTAATTGCTAAAAAAACCAGCATTCTTTAAATAGAATGATTCACCATCCAAACCTCCTGAATAATCCATACGATACCCTTTATTTCCTGTATTATCGATAGTGAATTTTGCAGAGTTTACTTCAATCCAATTTCCTGTGTCATCGCAAACCCACTGATTACTAAATAGTACTTTACGAGATACATCCCCTTGCTCTGGAATAAAGTTTTCTAAAAAGGAATGAAATCGCTTTAAATACGTATTTGTTTGTGGGCGATTGAAACTTGCAATTAACTGCCATTGACCCAATTCTGGAGCAAAAAAGTAGGCCGTATAAGTAGTCGTATTATCTTTTTGGGGCATCCCATGGAGTAGAAATTTATAAGTGTTACCGGCAATCCAATTGTATTTCAAATAACTTTGTCCTCCAGAACCTTCATTGCCAAACTCCCCCGTTGTCACCTCTTTACCTTTGTTTAACAATTTTATCTTATGAGAATCGGGAATACTTTCTGGATTATCAGTTTTGAAAGGACTCCAAACAGAAAACAGGATTCTGCGTTCTTTATCCGAATTAACTTGAATTCCAAAATAGCCCTCACCAAAACCGTTGGCCATATAATAAGAACCTATAATATCCTGACCCACTGGAACAGTAATTTCATTATAATACCATTCGGCATTTACATTTTCAGGCACTTGGTAATTTAAATGAACCGATGGCCCGCGTCGACCCCAATAATAAAAATTTCCTTCGTTATTCGGAACCAGTGCAATTTTTCCTTTACAATCAGGGCTACTAATTTTTAATATCGAAATAGAAGGAAAAGCATTTGCAGTCTTTCTGATTCCTTTTATTTTTATTGCAACATAACCTGTATCCGAGATTTTCCAATTTCCAATTGTTACCGATTGTTTTTTTGTTTCATTGTATGTAACTCTTTTGGCTACATCATTGATACTAAATTCTACCACTGATTCTCCAGAAACAACAACTGATTCATCTGTTGCTATTGTAAATGTCCCGGGTTTCGAAATTCGAAAGTAGGCTGTGAAATACTCGTTGGGATTAGTCCAATTTTCTATTCCGTTATCTGTAATTGTTTGGTTTTCTTCCAGATGCAAAGAGCTGAATGCATTCCCAGCAAGCGGCAATGCTACTTCAATTTTTGAATTCTGCGCCGTCGAAATAAAGCTAATAAGAATCGCAGAAAAGAAAGAAAAAACAACTTTTGAATGTTTCATTTTGATTAGGATTTTGAAAACTATTTTTGACTTTCAAATTTTTTCATCAGCAGCACTACATGTTTTTTGGTGTCTTCATCCAATGTTGCTAATGCTTTATTTCCTTCTTCGGGTGCAAATTTAATTAATCCCGATATACCGGCAGCAATCACTTTATAAGATTGCTCTTTAACACTTTCATACATTAACTCTTTATAAGCAGTATCGCCGGTAGATGCCAATTTCAAAATTGCCGCTGCCCTGACAGTTGTATTTTTATCATTTTTGGCCATATTCAATAAGCTTTTTAATGCAGCCTCTTTTATTTGGCTATCGCCTAAATCTAATCCTTTAACACTAAGCGTTCTTAAATCATCTTGCTGATCTTCTAAACCGGCCAATAAGATAAATTGAGCATCGTGGCTTCTATCTTTGGTTGCAAATTTTATGGCTTCAATTCTGTTGTAATACGAGGGAACATTTTTGTATTGATAAAGATAATCTGCAACTTTTTTGTTTTCAATAATTTGACCTACTACAATTTTATCCACATCCATATCGATAAAATCGGGTTTGGCCACTACATCAAAACTGAAATTTTGCTCTCTCTTATCAATTAAAATATTCTTTCTTATTTTATTTCCATTTACATATATATCTACTTTTACTGGCAGGCTAAAAGTTTGCACTGAACTATCCTGCGTTTGCTTTACAGAAATCGTAGCTTGTCCATTAGTATAACCATATTGAATTTCTAAAATAGGATTACCTCCTTGATAGTACCATTGGTTGAAATAAGGACTCCAATCTTTTCCTGTTACATCCTCCATTGCCAAACGCAACTGATGTGTTTCTGCATTTTTGAAAGCATTAGTTGTCAAGTAAAGATTTAGTGATTTAAAAAACGCGGCATCACCCATTTGATTTTTTAAAGCATACAAGATTATAGAACCTTTTGAATAGCTAATATTGTCAAACAAATCATCCTTGTCCATATAATGAAAACGGGCCAAAACTGGACTCATTCCATTTTTTTGAGAACGCAAATAGTTTTGTAATTTTTCATAGCGTGATCTGTCTTCAGCATCTTGTCCTGCGTCATGTCCATGCCAAAGTACTTCACCAAAAGTCGCAAAAGATTCGTTCATCGTCAAATTCGACCAAGATTCGGCCGTTACATAATCTCCAAACCATTGGTGAAAAAGTTCGTGAGCAATTGTACTTTCTTCATTGGCATCCAGCAATTCTCTGTCCGTTTTCTGTACATATTCCCCATGCAAAGTAGCTGAAGTATTTTCCATGGCACCAGAAACGAAATCTCTGGCAACCACTTGAGAATATTTGGCCCACGGATATTCGACCCCTAACATTTTACTGTAAAAATTCATCATATCCGGTGTTTTTCCAAAAATTTGTTTGGCGAAGGGTGCATACTTTGGCTCCAGATAATAACTGACTTCTTTCCCATTATAAGATTCTTTATATACTTTAAAATCTCCTACTGCCATCATAAACAAATACGGAGAATGCGGTAAATCCATTTTCCAAGTATCTGTACGGGTTCCATTTTTGTTGGTTTTCTGGCTGACTAATTTTCCGTTTGATAAAGTAGTGTATTTAGCATCTACGGTCATCGCGATTTCAGAAGTTGTTTTTTGACCTGGTTTATCAATAGTAGGAAACCAAACAGATGAGGCTTCTGTTTCACCTTGTGTCCATATCTGCACCGGTTTATCTGCTTTACCGTCTGGATTAATAAAATACAATCCCTTTGCATTAGTAATCGCCACACTACCTTTTGTTTTTAATTCATCCGGTTTTGCGGTATAATCGATATAAATAATGTATTTCTCAGTGTTTTTATACGTTCTGTTTAATGTGATAAAAAGTTGCTCATTGTCATAGGTATAAATTAAAGGAATTTTATTCTTCCCTTCCACTATGGCGATTTCTTTAAAGTCCATTCCTTTGGCATCTAAAGTAAGGGTATTTGTTTCGTAAAAATGAGGCCTTAAAGTGAGCCATTCTTTCCCGTATAAATACCGCTTTCCATAATCAAATGACACCTCTAGTTTTGTATTTACTAAGTCATTAACCTTTGGTTCCGTTACTCTATAAATCGATAAATCTTCTTTATTTTGGTCAACGTTCTGTGCAACTATTTTTTCCGATACGAATAAGATTGTACCAAAAAATATATATTTTAAAAAAAGCTTGTTCATTTTTATTTATTTAGCATGATTATTTTTTGATTGCATTAGCTCAAATACTTTTCGATACCTTTTATCACCCATCTTCGGTAGTTATAGCCTGAAATTTCCTAGTATCATTGACTTTTTTAAAGTTGTTCCAAAATTCTCACTTCACCATCTTTTTCATCCTCTGTTAAGCTAACTGTTTTCTTTTTAGTGTACGTCTGCAAACACCATTGGATAATTTTATTGGAAGGATATAGACTCGCTTGTGCCTGCAACCATTCTTCCGCTTTTTTTGTATTAGAAGTTTTTTCGATAGCCCATGCTGAAACCAGTTGATTTGCCGGTAAAAAATTCATCACCGTATTGTCCACCTTTGGACTAAAGGCAATGATTTTTTCCAAGGACTCCGTAGCAGTTGCTTTATCGTCAAGGCTTGTATAACAGAGATAGTTTAACCAGTTCTCCATTCTTTCGTCTATATTTTCGTCATACGGTTTGCCAGCACCCAAATTTTCAGGCCATAGCTTTGCTTCCGCGATAAACTGCAATGCTTTTTTGTATTGCTTCTTCTTCATTTCCATTACTGCCTGCATTAGTTTGGCTTCATGGTATAATTGTCTGCCCGCAGTAGCTCCTTCAAAAGGAAGAATTTTCAATTGTGTTAGCAAAGCGTCTGCAGAAGCATATTTTTTATTAAGCAAGAGTGTTTTCGCATATAACATTCCCATGATATAATTATCTGTATGCTTTTTATAAAAAGGCTCAATAATAGTCAACGCCTTGTCATATTGCTTTTGTACGATAAAATGCTCTGTTAACAATTTAGAATATCGCCATCCTTGTTTATCCAGTTTAATGGCTTGTTGAAGATCAATCAAAGCCAATTTCGGATTGTCTTTCATCAATGCTGCCCTTACCGCATAAAAAGCCGGATCCGACGGATTAGAGCCACATTGCTGGAACAACTCTTTTGCCCTTGCAAGGTTATTTCGGTTCCATTCAATCAAAGCCAGATGGTATTTTAATTGCCATTGATTATTTGTTGGAATCAATTTTTCTAACACATTGGCGGTTTCAGCACGAAATGGAAAACTGATTCCAGGTTGAATCTGACTCAAATCTACTGCTTTATTTTCCAAAAATGCTTTCCAATACAAGAGCTCTGCATTTGGAACAGCAAGCGAAAACGCTTTTAACGCATCATTCTTACGATTTAAATTCTGGTACCAAATCCCTAATTCCAGATAGGTTTGCTGTGGCATTTCGTTTTGTATCAGCGAAGTAAAACCTTGCTTTGAGGCTTCGGAACCATCCGATAAAAATTTCTCAAAACGAACAAAATGATTCAAAGGATCAACTGCGTTAATTCTGTTTAGTACTTCAGTAGCTTTAGGAACATTGTTTTGCAAACGGTATAGCACGGCAAGCAATTGTAAACCCTCCAGATTTTGTTGATTGTTCAGTAAACTTTTCTCTGCATATTCAATGGCTTTGATTGGCTCGTTTTCACAAAAATAAAGTTTACCTAATTCCGTATAGGCGGCGGTACGATACTCAACACTGGAAGCAGCAATGTCAAATCCATCTTTGGCATCTGTACTATTTCCTAAATGCAGGTTGGCCAAGGCATAATAGTAATTGGCTGCGGGATCATACGTATTAATTGCCAATGCTTTACTTGCTGTCACGACAGCCTCGGTATATTGGAACTTTCTCATTTGCAAGAAAGCCATATCCGATAATGTCGGTGCATAATTTGGATCTTTTTGTAAACATTCAGTTAACTTTTCCTCCGCTTTTATGTAATCCTTAAAACTGATCCAATTTTTCCCCTGCAGGTATAAACCGTATACTGAATTATTATCGAAATCTTTGGGTATTTCTAATGGTCGACTTAGGTTTCCATCTTCTGGTGCCGAATTCCAAACCAGTTTATTTTCCCCGATTATTAGTTTTAATTTGTTTTCATCAACAGCAATGCGAATGGAGTCTTTGAATAATTCCATCGGCTTAACGGAAATATTCTTGGAATACACCGGTTTACCATTATCAAGCACTTCCAGTTTTTCGTTTAACTTTTGCAAGGGCGAAAAATAAATCTTCAACCAGCCGTCCTCGCTTTTTACATTTACGGAACCATAATTATTCGCTTTTACGAAGCCCTTGGTTTGCTTAACAGGAAACCAATACTCCGTCCAAGAATCCGACTGATACGGCGAAAATGAACGGTGTTTAAAAGGCGTGTACATACTGTTTTCACTAGATTGATTGAACAATCTGCCGCTTTGCACTTCTACATATTGTCCGTCTGTGTCCGTCAATAATTTATCCCAGATCATTCCTTGCTGTGACAAACCCCAAATCCATATTTTCTTTCCGGGTTTATCATCATGATTGCCGTATCTCGCCATTCCAAAATCTTCGTCATGCCAGTATCCCCCAAAAAAATCACTGTATTTTCCAAACACATGATAGGACTTATACCCTCCAAAATTATTATTGTTATAAAAAGAAAGATCCTTTCCGTTATCCTTGTTGATCGGCCATGAATTATACTCGCCATCATGACCCAGATAATTTTTGCCTGGATAAATAAATTGCAAATTTCCGGCTGCTTTAATCCCGGTATTCATCCAGGTATAATAAGGCTGCTCAAATGCAGTGTCATTAAACCAAAATGAATTAGTAGTAAAATAAGCTTTATCTTTTGGCAAATTGATGTCTAATTTCCAAGAAGTTCTGGTAAGCAAATCCAATACTCCAATCACACAACTTACACTGCCATCTTCCCTTGTGATAGTAATATAATCTACCGGTGTGGCACAATTGGGCGTATGGCCAACAATGCCATAATTTCCCTCTACACCACCACTGGTCCAAGGGCCACGCATGGCAATATCCCGAAATTTAACGACATGATTATTGTAAACAAAATCCTTTCCTGTTGATTTCTCGATAGCAGACCAAACCTTACCTCCTACCTCTGGCAATATTGTCAGTTTGATAAAATCGTTCTCCAATTCAATCACTTTCCATTCTTTTTGTACAGGCTTATCCGTAAAGCCATCAAATCGGTAATACGGATAGACTTTTGTGTCTGGCTTTGGAATAGGATCCGGATCAGAAAAAGGATAGGTCGTAAAAACTTTTTTATACACTTTTATTGTTGGCGCATTATTCTCTGCCCCAGCAAACTGACTTACAAAATATAAAAGAAATACTGCTGATTTAAATTTCATGTTTTGACATTTATTGTTATTCATCGGCATTCTCAACTATGTTTTTGAACCTATTACAGTCCATAAAATATTTTATAGAACGCTGTTCAAAAAGTTTTTTTACAAAGTTTATTGCTTAACAATCAACAACAATCCTTTTCCTTTTGCAACTGGCAGTTCTGCATTAACAGAAAATTGTTGTGCTGGTTGAAAATTCTTAATTTCAGGAATTGTTATTGTAGCCTTAGCTGGATCAATCCCTAATTTTTTCCAGTCAATATTCAGTTTAACTTTTACATCATCATCAGCCCAACTTGCAATAGAGATCAATGCTGCGCCTTTCTTTTTGTAAACTGTTGCCAATACCTTAGCATCAGTCGTTTTTACCGGACAGTTTTCGCTCCAATATCCAATCATTTCTGAACCTTTGATACCGAAATCATTCCATACTTTCCAGATTGGACGCGGATCTGCATTTTCACTCCATGGCATTCTATTGGTCATGCCGTAAATCATTCCGCGCCAAGGATTTCCACCATCCTGCAACATTTCGCCCATCAATCCAAAAGGAATTCCGCTTACTTCAGTCAAGTAAAAGTCAGCTTGATTTTTTTCATAATCAAAATATTCCCCAAACCAAAGTTTATTCAGATATGGAAAATGTTCCATGTACAAATTGGCACTGTTATTAAATCCATCGCTTTTGTTGTATTGATTGGCACTGTGTAAATCAATTATTCCAGGATGTCCGTCTTGTGTCAATACCCTCTTAACGCGCTTCATCGTAACCCTGTCAAAAGCAACATCATCAAGGTAAACACCATCAATACCTACGTTTTGGGTTAACCAATTCATACCTTCCACATAATAATTGTGCCAACGGTTCATGCCACTGTTTACTATTGCAGCATCTTTAATTTCAGGAACAAACCAGGCAGCAATATAATCATCGCCCACATGTTCCTGTAGCCAACTAAATCCTCCCCCTTTTCCGGGAGAATAAATTTCATGTCCCAGACTTCTCAAAGCAAAAGTTTCAGGTGCTTTATTTGAAAGCTCTCTAATGGTATTGTAAATTTTCACTTTTAATCCCTTGGCATGTGCCTCATCGATATAGCTTTTCATTTTATCATGTTCGATGAAAGGATAATTGATGTATGGATTTATAGGAGTGGCATGATGAATGTTCACTATTGTAGCTCCTGTTTTTGCAATGGTATCCAAATTATTATACCTGTGATAAAATTTGCTGTCCCACTGGAAATCTGTATTGATAGCGTGAAAAGGTGTAATCAGCAAATTGAAATTATAGTACAAAATATCGCCTTTTTTCATGCTACGGCTTCCGCTGTAAGCATTAACCAAAACCGATTTTCCGCTAGGAACAATATCTATTCCTCCTTTGTTTCCATTGCCCCAAGAAGCTGGCAAGAGTAATGGTTTTTGTAAATAGAAATTAGTATTTAGAGGACGGCTGTATTTTTCATCTCTTAGTGAAAATTGCAATCCCGAATTCACATTTCCAATCCAGGCACCATCCTGATTTTTATTGGCCACATCCCACTTCCATTGAATCGATTCAGGACGTTCCCCTCCTTTTTGACCTAATCCCATCAGGTATTTAGCAGAAGTTGGTTGCAAAGGCATTTGAAAATTAATATCATTGAAAGTAACATCTTCAAGAGCCGTAATTTTAACGGTGTACGATAAAAATCCGTCAAATTCAAGGGTTCCGTTTACCTGCATTTCCACGGCAGTATCGGTATTAGTACTTTCCCACGATACGGTTCCCGCTTCTTTTTTTGTAAATTTAAAACCGGTGTTTTTCCAATTATTAATTTCTTTTCCGGCATGATCCAATAAATGAAATTGTGCAGGAGCCGCTAATATATCATTGGCTTTGGTACCAATAGAAGTCATTTCGGGAGTGAAAAAAGTTTGAATCTGAGCCGGTAACCCATTTTTACTCAAAAGTACTTTTCTTCCTAATAATGAAATCTCAGTTTCCTTTACTTCTAGTGGCGTATAAGGTGCAATCACCGTGTTTTCTTGAGCCATGGTAGAATTTAACCATTTTAGTCGGGTCATTTTTTCGGGATGGTCGATACCACCATTATGTGTTACTGCTTCACTTACCGCTAGATGAAGAGTAATCTCAGTGGTGGTATCGCCCGAACTAACCAAAACTTTACCAAAATATTCTCCAGCCTGAGTACTTTCCGGAACATCAATTCCGCACCACATGGCTTGCACTTTACCTTTTGAAACATTTACCGTATTCGAAAAAACAGAACCGTCATATTTTACCCCATCTGTATTGATGCAGCTTATATATTTTGCTTCAATTGTTTTCCCACCTGCATTTTTTAAATCTGAAAAAGTAACTTTTACGTTGCTCAAATCTTGCAAAGCGTAGACACCCAACTGAAAAGCCAAATATTCTCCTCTTAATGCCGTATCCGAAAAAGTATTTTGAACCCCTTTGTCAATCCAGCGTTTCGGTAAATCTTTTTGCATTCGGATAGAGTTCATGCGATCTTCCGGAAAAACCAAGAATGCTTTTCCTTTATTTTGCGTCATTATATTTTGTGTCTCGGCAGTTGTAGCAATCACCTCCATCGGGTAAAAACTATTGAACTCATTGATGCTTTGAATTTCTGAAACACTACAGTTCGCCTTCAGATTCGTTTTAACTTTAGATAACCATGCGGCATCGGCAGTGTTTTCCGGTTTAACGTAAACTCCTTTTGGATAGTATACCTTAAGTCCTTCGTCTATGTATGGCAAATAATATACGTAATAGGTTCCTTTACCTGAAATTGGCTCAAAAAGAACCGTACCAGATTCTCTGTTTATATTTTCCGTCTTTACATTTAAAATGTCTTTACCTGTTTTTGCATCCTGAACAATGATTCTTTTTTGTTCCGGATTTTCATCTCTTCTACGCCATTCAATAGTTGTTTTGGCAACCGTTCCTTTGCCGTTAAACTCGATAACAGCGCGATGATTTCCAAGCAAATCCGGGTTCCAGCTACCGTTACCATTGGTATATTTTATTTGCTGGGCAATCAACGGCATGCTGAAAATGAAAAGAATACTAAATACTATTTTTCTCAAAATAAGTCTGTTTTTTATGTTTGTTTTCATTTTATTTCAAAATTAAAGGAGTAATTATTGTTTAGGACAGATCGTTAGTAAGTTGGTTTTAAACCTTGCTTTTTCCAGAAATCGATAATGGGTTTATAAGGTCCATACTTGTGCTGTTCTGCTGAGAAAGTATCGCCAAAAGGACCATCAGCATAATCTAACGGTTTACTCATTTTGTTAGGATAATCAAATGTTTTGGGATTTGGCCTTGGATGAATAGCGTCATCATTCACATAAGCAGCAATATCAAGTGCTTGTTCATCTGTAAGATATGGTTTTCCAAGAGTCACTTTATCAAATGGCATATTACCCTTTAACCACTGGGCTTGCTTAATAATTCTATGCATACTGGAACCCGGCTGATACCCATAATCTCCCCATAAAGGAGGATAAACATAAGCTGATTTATCTTCATTAAACTTTCCTTCACCGTCATTTCCATGACAACGAACACAATTTTCAGCATAAAGCACTTTTCCTCTTTCGGGACTTGCAGCTTTATCAGGAAAAGCTATTTCTAAGTTCTTAGCACCCGTGAACGCACCGTCTTTTGGCACGAACGTACTAATCCATTTAAAATAAGATAAAAAAGCCACCATTTCTTTTCCGTCAAGTGGAATTGGTTTTCCTGAATGCGGTCTCATTATACAATTATTAACCCGTTCGGCAAGGGTGAGCACTTTATTTTCCCGTCCGCGATATTGTGGATAGTTGTCATGAGAGGACATCAAATTGAAAGAATACGGTTTTGTGCCGGCATCTTGATGACAATTGGTACAATTCATTTTATTTCCTAAATATTTTCCGTTAATCCCATTTGGACCAATGTAATAGGATGTTCTTAGCATCAGTTCTCTTCCATAACGAACTGATTCCCCAAATTGATCATCAGGTATTTTTGCTGTATCAATAGAAATGTAAGATGCATCTTTGGATGATGCTACTGACTCCGTTATGGATTTAGCTGAGGAAGAATTACAAGAATTGAATACTAAAAGAGGCAAACCTGCAATTAAACCGGCAAAAATTATTTTTTTCATAGTTCAAGTTAATTAACTAGGATTGAGAAGAAATGCTACAAACAAAGATGTTCTTTTCTCTAATCTGCATCCTAAAATATTTATTTTTAATTGATAAGGAACGGCTTAAGGGTAGCTTCAGGAATAAACTCTACTCTATAGGGAGGAATTTCCGACTCTAAGGCCCAAAGCAATACTCCTTTTTTATTGGTAAGCACTGTGATATGTCTTTTGGAACAACAAGCCAATATGGTTTCTTTATCAATCATATAAGCACTTCCCATTCTGTCATTATAGATTTCCGTAGGTAATTTAACTTGGTAATCCAGTTTTATGGCATTGCCTTTTTCATCTACTTTGAAAGCAAAAACAGACGATTGCTTTTTATCGACTCCATTATCAAAAAACATGAGGCTTCCTTCCGGATTAATATGTGCCGCATGGGCTTGTGAAAAGTTACAATTGGCTGGCAGTGTCATGGTCCCGCCTTTACCTATTTTCCAGATCACTTTTCCGGTTTTAGCATTTACTTTCCAAATTTGACCGTTATTATAAAACGAAATAATAAAATTTCCGTCTTTATCGTAATTCAAGCTGTTGGCATGCATCCAATCCTTTTTGGTTTTCAACAATGCTTTATCTTTCATTGGATCTAAATCATCAAAAACACTCCATTTCCAAAGCTGTTTTCCTTTTTTATCCAGAATAAGAATCCCATCGCCATTGATGGTATCTTTCTTTTTTCCTCCTATTGCGGATAAATCGGTAATTCTTTCATCAACAAACAAAGTCACTATTTCGTTCGTTGATTTTTTTATAATTTCATGATGAATGACTTGTTTAAAGTCGCCCTGTCCTTTTTTAATATGCGTTAGCGTGTCGCCCAGTAAATTAATTTCCAAAATCTCACTTCCATAACTGGTGGGTTCATCATTTTTACCCAAAATAGCAATAATACTTTGATCATCTGTAAAGTGGGAAACTTTAAATCCTGTTCCTTCAACAGTATGATACCATCTCAAATTCCCTTTATAATCTACCAGATATACGGTACCCGGGGTTTCTCTTTTACTCAAAAGCAAAAAGCCTTTTTTGAAATTTTCGGGTACTAAATTGGGTTTTGGACAAGTAGCCTGAAATTGTTTTTGCAACCATTCCGGTAACTTCCTGGATTTGAAAGTATATACTTTGCTTTTATTTTTTACTTCATTTTGAACAGTTACAACCTGATAACTGTATTTAGTGTCAGGACTGATAGAAGAGAGTACCAAAGAATGTTTTTTGCCCTCTGCTGATGTCAATGAGGTCATTTTACCTTTACTTCCGATTGAATCTCGCCAATATTCTACATATACCTTTGCATCAGTACTTGTAGTAACATCAATTTGAATCTTCAATTCGTTGTTACTATGAGTTCCGACATTGATATTCTCGATACAATTGCCTTGATTATTAGAACAGGACATCAGTAGCAATAGAGTGAAAACAAATAGGCCTTTTGACAAAATTCTCTTGATCATTTTGAGTGTGTTTTAAAAAAATGCAACCGCTTTTTTATAAAAACCAAGAATGTAATAATCTGCAACAGCATTACATTCCTGATTTTTAAATATCCAATATTATTTACAGTCTGTCCGCATTACTTAACTTAGGGTTAAGATTAACCTGGCTTTGAGGGTATGTATAATATTTGTTTTGAGGCATCTTGATTTGAGCTGCCTCTCCAACTCTAAGATGGTACGCATTTACCAGAACATCATACTTATTCATTCTAATTAAATCTGCACGACGTTTTCCTTCGTAGAAAAGTTCCCATCCTCTTTCTTGCAAAATAGCATCTCTCAAACTGGCTTGGTTGTAATCGGATAAAACCAATAGTTTCGCGTGTGATCTTGCTTTAACCTGATTAATAAGATCTATTGCTTCGGCAGTAGGCCCGTTAATCTCGTTTAATGCTTCTGCTCTACTTAACAACACATCAGCATAACGTAATATGTTTACACTGTGACCATCATAATAAGTAGTGGTTTCATCATCAGCATATTTTCTGGTGGCTACATCCGGCATATAGAATTCTCCGGCTGGTGGTTCAGCACCCAAAGTAGGAGCTTGCTTGTGCAACAAACCATCGACACCAACAAATTCTGGAAAGAAACATTGTTTTCTCTCATCTTCGTCACCAAAAGTATTATAGAAATCCCAGTTTACCGTATAATACTGCCATCTGTTTTGAACCACCGGATGATCTACCGGCCCAAAATGATTTAGCAATTCCGTTCCATTTGTATTGGCATCACTAAGAGATGAAAAAATGTTTTCACTACACCATTTGTTGCTTTCTTTGAACAATCCCATATAAGATGGAAAAAGTCTGTATTCATTTAGATTTATCACCTGTTGCGTAAGGTCTACTACTTGTTGCCAATCATGACTGCGCATATATAGTTTTGCCAACAAAGTTAGTGCTGCACCCTTAGTAGCACGTCCCACATCATTACTGTCATAAATCGCATTGTCTTGGTAATTAACCGGTAAAATCCCGGCTGCTTCATTAAGGTCTTTAATCAAAAAAGCATCGATATCTTCAACTGATGTTGGAGGTGTCTGATCTAAATAATTAGGATTTGCCAAATTGTCCTCTGTAATTAAGATTACCGGTCCCCAAGCATCAGTAAGGTCCATATAGGCAGAAGCTCTAAGAAACTTAGCTTCAGCTATAAATTGTGCTTTTTCGGCATCCGAAATTCCGGACATAGGCGTAATATTGAAAATCGCATTATTAGCATTGGCAATCAACTTATACATTGAAGTCCAATCTTCTCTAAGCAGTCCATTGTCTGAATTCCAAGTTCCTAGAGACAATTGTCCGGGGTCACCACCATATTGACAATGTCCTAAATCGGTAGCAATATCTGTTAAAGCAAAATGCCTTGTAGCCCAGTATGAAAAGTTATCGCCCACAACAGGCCCTTTTAGTCTGGCATAAATCGAATTTATGGCCGCCACAGCATCCGACTTTGTTTGATACCCATTTGTATTAGTCAAACTGCTATATACGGTAGGATCAAGATCACTATTACACGAAAATTGTGTACCAGCAGCAAGTAAAAGAAATAGTATTGTATATTTTTTCATTTTAATAAATTTAATGTTAGTAAAAAAGCCTTTTAGACTAGTGAATGGTAACTTTTAAACCTAAAATAAAAGTTCTCGAAGCTGGGAATGAGTTGAAATCGATTCCTCCACCCAAATTGTTATTTGAATGCCCGTTTACTTCCGGATCATTTCCAGAATAATTTGTAAAAGTTGCCAAATTCTGACCTATAAGATACAATCGGATATTGTCAATAAATTTAGCTTGTCTGAATGCGCTCTCCGGAATAGAATATCCAAGAGAAATGTTTTTTAAACGAACATAAGAAGCCTCTTCTACAAATTTTGAATTTACATAACTACCATATTTACTTTTGTAATACCCATCTCTTGGAATGTTGGTGTCTTCATTAACACCGGCAACCCAACGATCCAAAGCATCTGTACTTGTAGTTGACTCTCCTACCATTGCAGTCATATTGTATACAGAATAATCAAATGCCCCTTGGAAAAAGATATTTAAATCAAAATTTCCATATCTTAAATCATTATTAAAACCTGCAATATAATGTGGTGTAGAATTTCCTAAATAGGTTTTATCATCGGCTGTAATTGTTCCGTCGCCATTTACATCCACATATTTTGGATCTCCCGGTAAAGAAAGTGGTTGCGGAGCATAAACTTCTCCTGTTTGTACCACTCCTGCATATTGGTAACCAAATAGTACACCCATTTCTTTCCCTGGTTCCAGTCTTGTAAATTCCTGGCCGGAAACAACACCACTTGGATTAGACGTATTGGTACTAATGATTTTAACATTATCCGAAAGCGATATTACCTCTTGTTTATTGTACGCAAGGTTTAAAGATGTTTTCCAATAAAAGTTATCAGTTCTGAAATTTTCGGTGCTTACACCAAACTCAATTCCTTTGTTTTCAATCACTCCCGAATTGACTCTTTGAGTGCTAAAACCCCACCATTGTCCAACAGGAACATTCAAAAGCACATTACTGGTCGATTTTTTATACACATCAAGAGTAGCACTGATTCTTCCGTTAAGGAATCCCATATCCAAACCTAAATTGGTCTGAGCTGTTTCCTCCCATTTCAGGTTGGCGTTTGCTAAATTTGCAGGTTCAGTTCCTCCAACAAAATTATCCGGAGCAATAGTCACCCCATAAGAAGTAAGCCTGTTCATGTATGCATAATCCCCAATACCATCACTTCCTGTAATACCATAACTGGCTCTTAATTTTAATTCAGAAAAAGTGTTTAAATCTTGAATGAAGGACTCATTTGAAAGTTTCCATGCAATAGCCCCTGATGGGAATATCCCGTATTTATTGTTTGTTCCAAAACGGGAAGAACCATCTTTTCGAATCGTAAAAGAAGCTAAATACTTATCAGAGAAAGAATAATTCAATCTACTGAAATAAGAAGTAAGTTTGGTTTCTGATTTAAAACTTTCCGGTTTTGAGTATACCGAGGCTCCCTGAAGATTATAAAATGTCAACAAATCATTAGTGAAACCAGTACCCCCAGCTTTCATTTGCTCATAGGTATCTTTTTGATTTGAAGTTCCTAACATCGCTGTTAAAGCATGTTCACCTGTCATAAATTTATAGGTTAGGTATTGCTCTGTACTCCATCTGAAATAGGTTCTGCTTTCTTCTGAAGCAACACCTTTTAGAGCAGCACCGGCAACCAATGTACTAGGAGTATAATTTCCTTGCAAAACTCCCTGATACTCTGCTCCCGCGCCAAAATGATAGGTCAAGTTTTTAATAATTTCATAGTCGAGAAACATATTTCCGTTTACTAATCTATTGATTGTATTGTCAGTGGGTTCTAACAAAAGAGCTAAAGCATTATCTTTTCCTTGGTACTTATAATAGGTCCCGTCAGGATTATAAATAGGAATACTGGGAGGAGCCGTTTGAATAGAAAATAATGGAGACAAAATATTATCAGAATAACTACTATTATTTCCATCACTTACAGAACCGTAAACATTGGTCCCCATATTTAATTTGTCATTAAATTTTTTCTCAGCTCCCATTCTAACAGTATACTTTTCGAAATCTGTGTTTTCTAAAGCTCCTGTTTGATTTAAATAATTTCCTGAAAGAAAAAATTTAGATACTTTATCGCTTCCACTAAAAGTAATCGTTCTGTTGATTACTTCTCCTGTGCGGGTTGCCGCTTCAAACCAATTGGTATTGGCAATCGGAAAACTCGCTGGGAAAACAGCCGGTCTGCCGTTTTCAGAAGCAATTGCATTTTGAATACTAGCATACTGCTGTCCATTCAACAAAGAAGGCTCTTCTATTATACTTTGAAAACCATCTGAGATTTCAGCCTCAACTTGCATTTTTCCAAGTTTTCCTTTTTTAGTGGTAATGATAATTACACCGTTTCCTCCTCTGGCACCATAAATCGCAGTAGAAGAAGCGTCTTTCAAAATCTGAATATTTTCAATGTCATTCGGACTAATCGATGCGCCAGTACTTGTAATAAATCCGTCTACCACGTACAAGGGCGCATTAGATGTATTGAGGGAATTACCACCTCTAATAATAACTGAAGGAGTACTTCCCGGTGCAAAACTATTTTGTTGTACTTGAACCCCGGAGGCACGTCCTTGCAAAGCTTGCCCAACATTCGAAACGGTACCACCTAAGTTCAAGTTGTCCTTACCGACAGAACTCACAGAACCGGTAAGGTCAGTTTTCTTTTGTTTACCATACCCAACAACAACTACTTCGTCTAATTTTTGACCTTCTTCTTTTAAGACAACAGTAAATGGTGTATTTTGGATTGCTACTTCCTGATCTTCCATACCAATATATGAAATGACTAATCTAGCTGTGTTTTTTGGCACTGCAATTGCAAAATTACCGTCAAAATCAGTAATCGTTGAAATTTTGCTGCCTTTTACCTGAACTGTCGCTCCCGGTAATGCTTCGCCCTTTTCGCTAACCACTCTTCCCTTGACAACAATTTCTTGTGGCAAATAAATTTCAGAATAATCCATTTTAGGAATTTCTGCTGCTGTAACGGGTAAACTTAAGGTTAATATTGAAAGAGAGGTTATCTGAAAAACCTTTCTCGACAGATTGTTAAGCCGTAAATTTCCTGGCTCATTTTTGGTTAATAATTTCATACTCTAAGGTTGTTTGGTTAGTAATAATATTCTTGCCGTTTATCTATTCTTCAATTTGTTGTTTCCTATAAAGAAATCAGTGGGTAATACTTTTAATATTTACTATCATTTTTATTCATGATAAAAAAATATTTTATAAAAAGGTCTGCGTTATTCTTTGATTCAGTCTGTGTTTTTCTTCGAAATAATCTACTGTTTAAACCTCTTTTCCTCCTCTCAAACACAGTCAAAAATCTAGGTAATCTGACCTCTTAAACAGGCTTTTATTTCTTAATCTGTGACGAAACTATATATTTAATTTTAATAAAACAAGAAAAAGCACAAAAAATGTGCTCGAACACATAATATTTATGTTCTCGAGCACAAAAAAAATGATTTCTACATTTTTTAATAAAAAAAATAGAAGATGTTTATAAAATAATGTTAAGTTGCAGCATTATTAATTCGAGCGCTGAAAAACTGTTAACGATGTTCCCTGTAAAATCAGAAATTTCAGAACATTTTGATTGCACTATTAATCTGAAGAAATAGATTCCATATATTAGCCTCTAATGATTGTGGTAACAGAAAATGAATTAGTATGATTTGCATTTTTTGGAACTTTGAAATTCAAATACTGGCGAAAACTATTTTTTTTTACATTTGGCTTTAAAACATGCTTTTTTTTAAGATCAGGTATATATCAAAAGTCATTAACTGAAAAACTGTTAACGATGTTTCATGTAAAATCAGAAATTTCAGAACAATTTGATTGCGCTATTAATCTGAAGAAATAGATCCCATAAATTAGCCTGAGAGGATTGGAGTAACAGAAAACGAATGAGTCTGATTTGCATTTTTTGGAACTTTCAAATTGAAATACTTCCGACAACTATTTTTTTTACATTTGGCTTTAAAACATGCTTTTTTTTAAAGATCAGGTGTTCATCAAAAGTTATTAAACCAAGGTTTACTTTCCTTTACAAATTGAAACAAGGTTACCCTCTACCAAAGCATGACGCATGATACATTTAATACACAAATACGACAGTAAAAGAAAATGGAACAAGAAGCAGAAAAATATAAAGTCAATTTAATTAAAGAAGACCAATTAATCATTACCGGCAAAGGGACCGATTTGTTATGGAATGAAGCATCCACTTTAAACCACTTTGTTTCTCCTTGGCAGTCAGAAAAACAATCTGAAATAGAATTTAAAGCTTTGTGGGATGGTAAAAAATTATTTTTCTGCTTTACTGTTTTTGACACTGTGATACATATTGAAAAAAAGGATGACAGCTTTGAAAGTATTAATAATTCAGATAGAGTTGAACTATTTTTTAGACCAGATGATTCGCTAAACCCTTATTACTGTTTAGAAATTGATACTGATGGGAGACTAATGGATTTTATCGCTTATCCAAATAAGAATTTTGATTTCGACTGGAATTGGCCAAAAAATGATATTGCCATTAAATCCTGCATCAACAAAAACAATTTTACTGTGGAAGGGGAAATTAGCATTGCGTCTTTAAACAGATTTCATTTGATTAAAGACAATAAAATTGAAACTGGAATTTTTCGTGCAAAAATTTTACTGTGGAAGGGGAAATTAGCATTGAATCTTTAAACAGATTTCATTTGATTAAAGACCATAAAATTGAAACTGGAATTTTTCGTGCAAAATATTACACGAAAGATAATTTAAATTTTGAACCTACCTGGATAACCTGGGTGAACCCAAATACAGAAACACCAAATTTTCATACGCCTTCCTCTTTCGGCATTTTGGAGCTAGCACAAAATTACAAAGTATAAAAATCGGCGTTTTCAGAATTTATAATGTCAATTGGCAACAGAATTGTATCGGGAATCTCTTTATCAAAAAGAAAATGTTCAACGATAGAGGTAATTCCGAGATACGTTTGTCTTTTTGGATTTTGATGAATCAAAAAATCAATGATACCATCATTCAAATAGGCTACATTCTCATCAATTAAATCATAACCGATAATTCTAATTTTACTACGTTCAAAATCTTTAAGGAATTTAGCTATTTGATACGCTTTGGATGTAGTTATGAAAATACCGGATAAGTTTGGATTTTCATTTAGAAAACTGTTTAAAGTACTTTCAACATTCGGATTTTTTAAACTTAAGGTTGTTATCTTATAATCCTGATTTTTCTTTTCATCAAAGTAATTTCGGAAACCTTTTTCCTTTTCTTGCATGTGAATCGCATTTTTGTAGCTCTCATCAATGTGAATAATTGCAAGTTCCCCTTTATTTAGGAGTGAGTCTAATAATTTAGCCGCAATTCTGCCACTTCGAAATAAATCCTGACCAACAAAACTTTTTATAAAAGGAGATTGTACCTGGTTATTAAATATATTTACAATAATACCCGCCTCGTTATACTCCTTTGCTACATTCAAAGTTTCTTTATGAAATAAGGGCGCCAATAAAACAGCATCAGGCGAAAGATCTAAAATAGATTTATTGACACTTAAAAAAGATTTTGTGCTTTCGGGATTAAAATAAAACGTATCAATTAAAAGATTGTAAGCCTTAAATTCTTTTATGGCCTCATTAATTCCATTGATACAAGGAAGCCAATAGGGGTCAATCGTAGGATCAGGAATCACCACACAAATTCGCTGCGTCTTATTATTTTTTAAATTTCTTGCGATCAGATTTGGTTCATAGTCAATTTCGCTGAGAACTTCATTAACCTTTTCCAGAGCTTTAGGGGAAACTTTTCCTCTTTTATGCAAAACTCGGTCAACAGTTCCTTTCGAAACTCCGGCTAACTGCGCAATATCTTTTATGGTATATTTCTTATTCATAGTGAGCAAATATATAAAAACTTTAATTCAAATTGTTTTGGACGTGCTGAATTATAAGGCGTAAGATAAATTATTGATAGCTTAGTTTGTTGAAGATGCCTTTTGGAATTACATATTGGATAATTTCTACTTCAATCAGAAGTTGTCCTATTTCAATCAGAAGTTGATTGACGATACGAAGCAATTATGGTAACGCAATCTATTTCGCATCTAAAAAATATTCGGCTTATTACAAACGAATAAACTTCAATGCAATCCTTTTCAATAAAATGTTTTTGCTGCTCCCCTAACCTCAAATACTAATTAATTTCTGAAGTAATCCAAATGCAGTTTTCTGTTTAATGAGGTAGAAAAAATTTGTGCGTAAAAAAAATGTGTTCGAACACATTTTTTTGTGTTTTCCTTGTTTAATATAAAAAAAAGCTATAGTTTCGTACTTAATAAACCCAAATAGTTTCCAATTTTTCTTCAAAATAAAAAACTAAATACCTGTTTTTTAATAATTTAAACAAATAAAAGTGAAAAAAATCATATCATTGGCACCGGGGCGAACCTGTCTTTTTGGAGATCATCAAGATTACCTGGGATTGCCTGTCATTGCATGTGCCATTAATCGACATATAAAATTAACTGCCGAGCAAAATGAGACCAAAGTATTTAAAATAAACATGGTCGATATTGATGAAGTTAGAATAATAGATATCAATAAAACATTCTTGGAACTAGAGCCGCGGGACTATTTTGGTTCCTCTTTGAGGGTCCTTAGAAGACACGGCTGCATTCCAAATGTAGGATACGATATTACTGTAACCGGAAACATACC
>RCUR01000172.1_pt1 | contig 21815 bp, 20 predicted proteins | sample 2166151 | NCBI WGS metagenome assembly RCUR01 (sample SAMN09932785, study PRJNA488358) | compost metagenome | isolation source: compost soil in an enriched community | place: Germany: Experimental Botanical Garden
GTTCGTCCTTCGGGCCCGGCTTGAACCAGCGCTCGTCCGGGTAATGCACAAACGCCGCGTTGGCGATGTCCTCGCCCCAGAACTGATCGTTGTAGAAGAAGTTGCAGTTGAGCCGCTCGATAAACTCGCCCAGTGCCGATGCCAGCGCGCCTTCTTTGGTCGCGCCTTTGCCGTTGGTAAAACACATCGGCGAGTGCGCATCGCGGATGTGCAGCGACCACACATTGGGAACGATATTGCGCCACGAAGCGATTTCAATCTTCATGCCCAGGTCGGCCAGGATGCCCGACATGTTGGCGATGGTTTGTTCCAGCGGCAGGTCCTTGCCCACAATGCAGGTGCCCGCTTCGCCAGTCGAGTGCGGCATCAGCAACGCCTGGGCATCGGCGTCGAGGTTTTCGACCTCTTCAATCACGAACTCAGGCCCGGTTTGCACCACCTTCTTTACCGTGCAACGGTCGATGGAGCGCAAGATCCCCTGACGGTCCTTGGCGGAAATGTCCGCCGGCAATTCAACCTGAATCTTGAAAATCTGGTTGTAGCGGTTTTCCGGATCAACAATGTTGTTCTGCGACAGGCGGATATTTTCGGTGGGGATATTGCGAGTTTCGCAATACAGCTTCACGAAGTACGCCGCACACAACGCCGACGAAGCCAGGAAGTAATCGAACGGCCCCGGTGCCGAGCCATCGCCCTTGTAGCGAATGGGTTGATCGGCAATCACCGTGAAGTCGTCGAACTTGGCTTCAAGTCGAAGGTTGTCGAGAAAGTTGACCTTGATTTCCATGTGCGATTACCAGAATAACGAGCTAAACGATTTGGCCGCCATTATCCGGTTTTTCAGCGCAGACCGTTAACTTTCCACTATTTATCGATCAACGCGACACCACGCTCCTCCAGCAAGCGCACAAACATCGTGAGGCTCTGCGACACCGTCCCCCTACGCCACACCAGCCAGGTGCGCAGATAGCGGAACGACTCCGACAACGGCCAGACGCTGACCGTCGTGCATCCAGGCATGCTTTCGAGCATGCTGCGGGGCATCAGCGCCAGGCCGGCACCGGCGCTGACGCAGGCCAGCATGCCGTGATAGGACTCCATTTCGAAAATCTTGCCGGGCACCGCCGCGCCATTGGCGAACCAGCTTTCGAAATGATGGCGATAGGAGCAGTTGGAGCGGAAGGCATAGATGTTTTCGCCATTCACATCCTTGGCCCGATGAATCGGCTCATGGTTGAGCGGTGCGATCAGGACCATTTCCTCCTCGAATGCAGGCACGCCCTCCAGCGCCGGATGCAACACCGGACCATCGACAAATGCAGCGGCCAGCCGCCCGGACAGTACTCCATCGATCATGGTCCCGGAGGGGCCGGTGGACAGGTCCAGTTCGACCTTGGCGTGCTTCTGGTTATAGGCGGCCAATAGCTCTGGAATACGTACCGCTGCAGTACTTTCCAGCGAACCCAGGGCGAAGGCTCCCTGCGGTTCTTCACCCGCCACGGTGGCGCGCGCCTCCTGAACCAGGTCGAGAATACGTCGAGCGTAATCCAGAAAGCTCCAGCCGGCCGGCGACAGGCGCAGGCGACTCTTCTCGCGGATAAACAGGTCCACACCCAGGTCCAGCTCAAGCTGCTTGATTCGGGTCGTGAGATTCGATGGCACCCGGTGGATATGCTGGGCGGCCACGCTGATGCTGCCGTGCTCGGCGACAGCCTTGAAAATTTCGAGCTGAACCAGATCCAAGTCATTCTCCAAACGTGAACGTTACGCTCAGTATTATTCAGTTTCCAGAAAACATATAGCCCCATAACCTGAGCACATTCCTACCTCGCAGGACGGTGCCATGACCAACGTATCCAGCCTTACCCATGCCATTTCGATCAACCCCGCTACGGGCGAGCAGATCGGCCATTACCCTTTCGAATCCGATTCGGCATTACAGGCCGCGCTGACGCGGGCCGCTACCGGGTTTCGCGCCTGGCGCGGCAAACCGGTTGAACAGCGCGCGCAACTGTTGATCAACCTCGGTCAGGCCTTGCGCAACAATGCACAGGCCATGGCGAACATGATCACCCTGGAAATGGGTAAGCCGATTGCCCAGGCCCGCGGTGAAATTGAAAAATGTGCGCAGCTCTGCCAGTGGTACGCCGAACACGGCCCCGCCATGCTGAGCCCGGAACCGACTCTGGTTGAAGGCGGCAAGGCACGCATTGAATATCGTCCCCTGGGCCCGATTCTCGCCGTGATGCCGTGGAACTTCCCCATCTGGCAAGTCCTGCGCGGCGCGGTCCCCACCCTGCTCGCCGGCAATACCTACGTGCTCAAGCACGCGCCAAACGTCATGGGCAGCACCTACCTGCTGCTGGAGGCCTTCAAGCAAGCGGACTTCCCCGAAGGTGTTTTCGAGGTCATCAACGTCACCCCGGACGGTGTATCCAAGGCGATCGCCGATCCACGCATCGCGGCCGTCACCCTCACCGGTAGCGTGCGAGCGGGCATGGCCATCGGTGCTCAGGCCGGAGCCGCGCTGAAGAAATGCGTATTGGAACTGGGCGGCTCCGACCCGTTTATCGTTCTCGACGACGCGGACCTCGATGAGGCGGTAAAAGCCGCCGTGATCGGGCGCTATCAAAACACCGGACAAGTCTGCGCCGCAGCCAAACGACTGATTGTCGAGCAAGGCATTGCCCGGGAATTTACCCGCAAGTTCGTCGAGGCCACCCAACAACTGGTTGTCGGTGATCCACTGGCTACCACTACCTATATCGGCCCGATGGCTCGCTTCGATCTGCGCGATGAACTGGATCAACAGGTGCGCGACACACTGAAAGAAGGCGCGACGTTGCTGATGGGTGGAAAGAAGGCTGAAGGCCCAGGTAACTACTATGAGCCCACTGTACTCGGCGACGTGACCGATCAGATGACATCATTCAAACAGGAGTTGTTTGGTCCGGTGGCCTCAATCATCACGGCCCGAGACGCAGCCCATGCGCTGGAGTTGGCCAATGACAGCGAGTTCGGCCTCACCGCCACCCTCTACACGCGCAATGTCGAACTCGCCCGGCAGATGGCCAGCGAACTTGAAACCGGCGGCGTGTTCATCAACGGCTATAGCGCCAGCGATCCGCGTGTCAGTTTTGGTGGCGTGAAGAAGAGTGGCTTTGGCCGTGAACTCTCGCATTTCGGGGTGCGTGAATTCTGTAATGCACAAACGGTTTGGCTGGATCGGCGTTAAGAGGGGCGTTGTGTTCCGAACCCGGCTCGGTGGCCGGGTTCTGTTTTCACTCTTGAATGGGAAGGTCAGCTCGCAACTCCTGCATGGTGAGCAATCCTTGTTTTCTGGGATTGCCGCACATCCAACAGGAACATACCTTCCCATTGTTTGCAAAAAGCCCGGCGTTTTTCTCGCTGGTTGACCAGCATTCGTAAGCGCGTTGCTTTGAATAAAAACGAGCCTTTATGCGGCGCGTATCGTGTCGTCGTTGAGCTCTAGACATGTTTTCTCCTAAGCCGAATACGACGAAGCCCCGGCAGACTTCTCTGGCGAGGCTTTGTTCGGCTCATTTCTAAACATATAGAAATGACAGGATTTGATTAAATTCGCTCATCCGTTAATTGATGTCAACAGGCACTCACGCGGCCCGCTCGAATATTAACCCTCGGCCTCCAGAGTCTCCCCCGGCGTGCGTTTGCGCACCGCAGTGCAACAAGCTGCGCACCCTGGATGAAAAGCTGACGACACCACAGGTCGAGCAGATCGCCGCGAAGTACCAGATCGAGTTGGCAGAATACGGGAAGCTGACTTGAGACAAACCCAACTGAAACCTGAAATCAGTTACTGCGACTGAGCTGAACGTTCTGGGATGTACATTCGGTGGTGCTAACAGTACCCATGAAAGCATTCATCTTCACGGAGCACTTCTCGATATTCAAGCCGTTACGTCCATCGCTTGAGATGTTGGTGACATATGGGCCCGCAGTTGTGCAGCCAGCCAAAACAGCAAGCAAGCCAAAGGCAACGATATTGAATTTCATATGAGTCCTTTCGAGCGGTAGCCTGAGCCAAATGGTTCGCCGAAAACGGCATTGAAACGTAGTCAGAGCGTAGACCAACCCGAAAAAATCACCCACTCCTCTGTCGCACCCGGTCACGGTAAAGCCATGATTATCGTCATCACAACACCGCGCTACATGGCTTGGCTCATCGACAAGGGGTCGCGGCGATGACGTCAGACAAGCTTCTTACCCTTTGCCCAACCAGCGACCATCAAGACCACGCCAGGAATCCAAAGGCCCGGCGCAGTGATAGCAAGACCGCAGACAACTAGTGGCAGCCCGGTTAAAAACAACGGATTTCGAAACGCCTTTTCCATAGTAGCAACTCCATTAAGAATTTATCTCATTAAACCATCTAGCCTACCGGCGAACTGCGATTAGTCACCGGCACCACTGCTTCTCACAAGGTATCCCGTCGTAGTCGCCATCCATTTCCATTCCTGGGCAATTTTGCAGAAAGTTTGTGGCCTCTGCGCACGAGGTCATCTGCGAGCAATATTTGCGCCCATCGCATTTGACTGGAGCCGAAACAGGCTTCGGCGCAGCCACTACCGTAGCGGTGATTTGGGGATTCGATAGCCGAGCCTCAGCCCAGGACTGTAATTCAGGGGAAAGCTTCCAAGCCAACAGACCAACAACAAGCACAACCAAAATCAGTTTCATCTTGATCCATCCATGATGAGAGACCGTTTGTGTTCTCACGTTGCCTGCTTCCAGCATAACCCACTAATCCATATACAGCCTGCCGGTGGGAGGCGGCCAACTGGTACGCAGGTTGGAAGGAGGAATAGATGCCGGGCCTCCACGAAGTGCGAGTGCTGTCGCTGCACCTGTACATGAAAGTCGGAAAGGATGGGCAAAAAATCGCGTGACATGCGAGCGAAGGCATGACCCAAAACTACCAACGTGACCACGAGGAAATCATCTGACCAGAGGCGATTCCGGACCTGAATATCAGCAAAATCACCGGGTAGTTTTGCACCAGTTTTGCGCGGGTTTTACGCAGGCACAAAAAAGCCGAACTAGCTGACTGGCTTAAGTGTCTGATTTCACTCAGAAATAATGGTCTGGACGGAGTAATTCGAACACTCGCCCCCTAGCACCCGATCTCCTTTTGCATACTTCTTGAAAGCTTTGAAAATTTCACTCTGGATTTTTCCAAGCGAGTATTTACTTGAGCTCCAGCGGTGTTCTGCTCTACGAGAGTCCAGTAACGTCCATCAAGAGCCGACGTTTTTGTGGGGGTAAAAGTAGGGGGAGTCCATTTCATGACCAAAAATTGCCATCAAAGAACTCGAGTCGCTGGCCGCTGAAGATGCCAGCCGGATCCTTAGGGAAGATGGCAATCAGAGCTGTTCTTTTCATACCAGTCGAATCAGCAGCAACACCAGGAGCACATTCAATACCGCCAGCGAACTCAGGCCCGCAAGCACACCGCCAGCGCCCCAGATCTCTAACAGGTACCCGGCCGCGAGGGGAGTCAAGGCCTGTCCTATGAGCGAAGGCCGAGCCATGCGCCCCATCAGCAAAACATAATGAGTAGGCGACATGAGGGCCAATGGCAGCAGTCCTCGAACGATCGCCCGCAAGCCATTACCCGCACCATAGATCACCAGACCCAGCGCGGTCATTGCCGGAGAGATGGTCACAAACAGCAGACCAATTGCCACGAACACCACAGAGATCAACGTCGTCCAGATCGGGTGTCGCTTTCGCGAAAACACTTGTAGAACACGTGACCCTACCTGACTCGGCCCCAGCAACGCGCTCAGTCCGATAGCGGCTGCAAGCGAGTAGCCCTGCCCCTGCAACAATGAAATCAGCTGGACCGACATCGCCGTCATGATCACGGCACCCAACGCGAAGATCAGCGTAAGCAACAGGTAGATCCGCCGGTCTATTGAGAGACTTTCATCACTCACTGCCGGGCTCTTTGTGAGGGGTCCCGTGCCCCGCGCCAGCACCCAGAGATAAAGCGGTGCCACGGCAATGACCAATAACACCCCATAAGCCACGCACGTCGTGCGCCAGCCAACGTGCTCGATGACCAGCGCTACCGCGGGCCATGACAGCGTTGTCGCAAACCCTGAAATAAGCGTGATCCCGGTAATCGCACTGCCCGCCCGCTCCCCGTACAGAGAACCTAAAGCCGCGAATAGCGCTTCATACAGCCCCAGCGCCATACCGACGCCAATCACGGCCCAAGACAAAAGAAACATCGGCAACGAGGTCGAGATGGCCAACAAAAACAACCCGATAGCGACACCCAGCCCGCTACTGGCCAGGATGGGGCGGCCGCCGTACCGGGCGATAAGCCGGCTGGTCAACGGTGCCAGCATCGCGGAAACCAGAATGCTCAGAGACAGTGCGCCATACACCCACTGGCTGGCCCAACCGGTCTCTTTCATGATCGGATCGGCCATGACAGCCATCAGGAAGAACGAACCTCCCCAGACCAGAACTTGCAGCATCCCCAAAATAAAAATGCCGAATACGCCAGGCAGTCGCGTTTGTTGGTTCAAGACAGTGTCATCAGTGGTGAGCAAAGCGGAACTCGTGAGCAGCTGCGCAACTACGGATAATTGGGCGATTTGTATGGGGACGGGGCACTCGCAGCTAACAGGTTCACCGTTGGCTCAAAGCATGTGTCCAGCCCAAATCTTGCGATTGACCAGATCGGCGGCAATTTCGATGAAGGCATCCCCGACAAATTTGGCGGCCGGACTGACCCGCCTGTCGGCCGGAAAAACCTGAACCAGTTTGCGCATGGGAACGGGGTCGACCAAGGGGGCTGCACTGAGCACGCCAGCGTCGACCTGCGCGTAAATCGATGCCAAAGGCAAAGCGGTCAGACCGAAGCCATTTCGGACCAGATCGATCATGGCGCCGAAGGAGTCGGCTTCAACGCTGGTCTTGAGCTTGATCCCGACTTGACGTGCACAATCATCCAGAATCACGCGAAGGCTATGTCGAGCGCTTGGCAATACCAATTGCTGCTCAGCCAATGACTCGAACGATATCGGCGTATCAAGACGCAGGTTGGCGCTGGCGGGACCGACCAGCAGCAGATTTTCCATCATCACCGGCACGATACGCAGCGTATGCAAAGGATGGGGATCGTAAGAAATCGCCAGTTCCAATTCGCCACGCTGAACCCAATCGAGCAGATAACCGCTGAAGGCCGAGGAAAACCTGACGGCGAGATTCGGATGCGCCTCTTTGATCTTGCGTACCAATGGAACAGTGATAATTTGCGCGACCGTCGGCGTCGTGCCGATGACGACCGTTCCCCGAAAAGAGGACTTTGCGCCCACAACAGAACTTCGAATGGACTCCATTTCTTCCATGATTCGGGTGGCATGTGCCAACACTTCACGTCCGGCGTCGGTGATCTCCATGCCTCGACCATGTCGATCAAACAGGTAGGTGCCGAGCTCCTTTTCCAACAATCGAATTTGCCGGCTAAGTGCCGGTTGCGCGATGTGAAGACGATCCGAGGCCTTGCTGAGACTGCCCAGCTCGGCAACATGAATCAGGGTTTTGAGTTGAACGACATCCATTACCAGGCCAGTCAGCATCGGGCTCGGCGCGATATGCGGCGAAAGTGCTGTGAGTGTAATCGCATTTACGCACCTTGGAATGCCCCGCAACCACCGTGTCGTGCGGCCCCAGGACCTTCAAGCCGGCTGTATCCCCCGGCCCGCCGGGGCTGCACGCCAAGCTATAAAATTCAGGTATATCAGTTAGGCCTTCCTGACGGCTTATTACCCTCCTGACTCTGCGGTAGCGTGCAATCAACGTCGGCGCCAAAGAGCGCTCGACTCACTACAAGAATAAGATTCGAGGGCTCGCGCCATGATGTTCAATGCTTCGTCTCACCCGTCCGATTTCCCCGGGCCACTACCGTTCGCCACGCTCGTGCTTCCACCCTCCCCCTTCTCTACGGAAATCCGGCCGTGAGCGGGTTCACGCCTTTTCGTTAAACCCAAAACCCAACGAGCCAGTCACGTCGGACGCGCATCAGCGCGCTCCTCGTCTCCCCTCGCCTTGAAAAAAGGGTGAATCACATGTCCGCATCAATCACAGACGCCAAAGACCACGCAGCCCAAACTGCTGCGATGAGAGCGCCCAACCGCGTCAAGGCCATCATGGGTGCCTGCTCGGGCAATCTGGTGGAGTGGTACGACTTTTTCATTTACGCCTACACCGCCATCTACTTCGCCGCTTCGTTTTTCCCCAAGGGCGACACGACCAGCCAGCTACTGGCGACCGCGGGCGTCTTCGCCGTCGGATTTTTCATGCGCCCGCTCGGTGGCTGGATATTCGGCTGGATTGCTGACACTCGCGGCCGCAAGGTCTCGATGATTATCTCGGTGTTCATGATGTGCGCCGGCTCGCTGCTGATCGCCGTCATGCCGACCTACGCAACCATAGGCGTCGCGGCGCCGATCCTGCTCGTGGTTGCCAGGCTGATTCAGGGCCTGTCGGTCGGTGCGGAATACGGCACCGGCGCCACCTACATCAGCGAAATCGCGACACCGGGTCGTCGCTGTTTCTATGGCTCGTTTCAGTACTTCACCATCATTGCCGGTCAGCTGCTGGCCTTGATGACCGTCGTCATTCTCCAACAAACCCTGACCGGTGAAGAGTTGCGCGAGTGGGGTTGGAGGATTCCGTTCTTCATCGGCGCGCTGAGCTCGGTCGTGGTGGTGTATCTGCGTCGCGCCATGCATGAAACCGCCAACAAGAAAGACATGAACCGCAAAGATGCCGGCTCTCTGCGCGGCATGTTCAAACACAAACGCGCAGTTGCCCTGGTGGTGGCGTTCACCATCGGCGGTTCGCTGTATTTCTATACCTTCACTACCTACATGCAGAAGTTCCTGGTGATCTCCGCCGGCTTCAGCCCGGAAACGGTCAGCTTCATCATGACGGCGGCCCTGATCGGCTTCATGCTTTGCCAGCCGCTGTTCGGCTTGCTCGCCGACCGCATCGGTATCAAGGCGCACATGTTGATGTTCTCCGGGCTGGCCATGTTGCTGGTGATCCCCCTGCTGTACTCGCTGCAGTCGGTCAGCAACCCGTTCATGGCATTCGTGCTGGTGTTTGGCGGTCTGGCCATTGCGTCGCTCTACACGCCGATCGCCGGGATCGTCAAAGCCGAACTGTTCCCACCTGCCGTACGTGCATTGGGGGTTGGATTTCCCTATGCGGTGGGCAATGCGGCATTTGGCGGCACCGCCGAATACGTGGCCTTGTCGCTTCGCTCACAGGGCATCGAGGAGTACTTTTTCTTCTACGTAGCGGCGGTCGTGACCATCACCTTCATCGCCGCGATGCTGATGCCCAACCTGTCGCGTTACGGCTATATCAGTGGCTCAGGTGAGATTGAAGAACGTACCGGTTTGAAGGGACGTGTAAAGCCCCATGCTGCGCGAGTCTGATTGACGGAGGATCTCCAGACGACCTTCAAGGGCCCATGACTTGTCATGGGCCCTTTTTTCATCAGCGCACGGCAGAGGCAGGTGCTACCTGTGGTGCAGATTCAGGGATGCTGTTGCCGACCTTTTCCCGATGGGGCCATGCCTGCAAGTCAAGATCAAGATCCGCGAACTGGCTGGAGTCGAATATCGGCGACTTGATGCCGGCCTTGCGCTGCCGGTCATAGTCACGCAGCAAGCGCATGCCGACGTTGAACAACAGCGCCAGGGCGATCAGATTGACGAAAGCCAACAGCGTCATGGTGATATCGGCAAAGGCGAACACCGTGCCCAGATTTTGCACGGCGCCCCAAAGGATCAACAGCAACACCAGGCCCCGATAGGTGATCACCGCAGCACGTTTATCGCCCAGTAAAAAGCGCAGGTTATTTTCGCCCAGATAGTAGTTGTAGAGGATCGACGTGAAGACAAACAGAGCCAATGCCACGCTAATGAACGTGCGCCCCCAGTCCCCGACCACTGCCGCCAGTGCGTTCTGTGTCAGTACCAGGCCATCGCCTTCGAAGCCTGGCGTGTAAAAACCCGACAACAGAATCAGCAGCGCCGTGCAGGTACAGATCACAAAGGTATCCAGGAAGACGCTGAAAGCTTGAACCACCCCTTGAGCCGCCGGGTGATCGACTTTCGCTACGGCGGCTACGTTGGGCGCACTGCCCAGTCCCGCCTCATTGGCAAACACCCCGCGTTTGACGCCCATGACGATGGCACTGCCAACCAGGCCTGCGAATGCCTGGTCGAGGCCAAAGGCACTTTTGAAAATGGTCACCAGCATGCCCGGCACATGGTCAAACTGAAGCACGATCACATAAACGGTCACGCCAATGTAGGCCAGTGTCTTGACCGGCACCAACAGGTCCGAGACGGCAGCGATGCGCTTGATGCCACCCATGAATACCAGGCCGAGCAATACGGCAATCGCAATACCGGAGTAGGTCGTGGAGAAGCCGAACGCATTGTTCAGCGAGTGAGTCACGGCATGGGATTGCAGCCCGTTGAAGGCAAAACCGAAAGTCACCAGGAGCAACACGGCCATGACCTTGCCCAGCCACGCCTGTTTCAGTCCGTACTGGATGTAGTACGACGGCCCACCCCGAAACTGCCCCTTGGCATCGCATCGTTTATACAACTGCCCCAGGCTGCATTCGAAGAAGCTGGTGGACATGCCTACCAGCGCGGTCACCCACATCCAGAACACCGCTCCTGGCCCGCCCAACGTCACGGCCAACCCGACCCCGGCGATATTGCCCGCCCCTACGCGACCCGCCAGGCTAAGCATCAAGGCCTGGAACGAGCTGATCTGACCGGCACTCTTCTGCACGCTATCGCGAAAGGCTCCGAACATATGCAGGAAATGGCGAAACTGGACAAAGCGTGAACGAATCGTGAAATAACCACCCAGGCCTACGATAAGTACGATCAGGAGCTTTCCGGAAAGAAAGCTGTTTATGACTTCGAGCATGATTTGAACCTCTTGTTGTTATGGATTACAGGCATGCACACGCCCTCACACATCGCCGCGGCAGGCATGTGAGATGAAACGCGTTGAATAGCGACCGCGAGCCCGCAGTCAGGCTCCCGCCCTACATCGGGAAGCGCTCGGGGCGATCGGACTTACCCGGTTCGACTGCTAGTCTGGAAATCGGCGATCTGTTTCCACATCGCGATGGGGTTGGAGTACATGGGGAAGTGGCCGCAGGCCGGAATTGGCGCCAAACGCACGCCTTGTGCCTCGATGTGCGAAAGGTAGGACAGTGAAGCGTTCTGCTCGCCGTACATGAACATTCGCGGGCACTTCAAGCCGAGAAACCTGCTCATCAGGTCGGCGTTATCGGAAAGGTCGACCATCGACCGGAATATCCCCCGCACTGCCCCGGCACGCACCTTTTGCCTGAGGCTCGCCGAATAGAGTGCGCTGGCGTATGCCGGGGCCTGCCGGGCACGCTCGATGAAAGCCGTGAAAAACTTCTCTGGATCATCGCTTGGATAATCATCGATCTGCCGGCTGAGAAAGCAATCTTCCGGAGCAATATTGCCCTCTATATCGACGAAACTGATTACCCGCTCCGGGAACTGATGGGCCAGCATCAGTGCGGTCAGTCCGCCCATGGAGTGGCCGACCAGGTGGAAGCGCTCGATACCGAAATGCTCCAGCATCTGTAATGCGGTCTGCAGCAGAAAAGGAATCGAAATACTGGAAAGGTCGCTGCACTGACTCTCCCCGCAGCCCGGTGCGTCGTAGGCAAGGAAGGGGTGCCCGGCGAATTCCGCGTGCTGCACGATGTCGGCGTAGTCCTCTTTGGTGGAACCAAAACCATGCAGGAACACAATCGGCGTCAGGTTGCCATTTCGATGAATGGCGGCGACGTTCAGCTGGACTCCCTCAACGGTCAAAGGGAGCTGCGTATGAGTGAACGTTTCGGATGCGGTCACGAAAATGACTCCTTGGACGATAGGACTGCCGCCGAAACAGGTCATCGGCGACAGGCCCAATTTCAGCCGGTTCGAGTCTTATGTAAATTCCTAATTGTGGAACGTTTCCATACGCCAAACCTATCATTGATTGCCCACTCGCAGCCCTTGCTCGCCTCAGGCCTTTTTCCGCAGTCGGGCAATGACTTCTGCTATGAGCGGATTGGGCCGATCCGCATTCCAGGCCACCGCCGTCGTCACCACGTTAAGCTTCTGACTCAATGATCGAAATACCACGTTATCCGGTGCCATTTTCTTCAAGGATGCCGGTACCAGGGCGATGCCCTGCCCATAGCTGACAAAGGCAATTTGCGAAGCGACCGAACGCACTTCATGCAGCACCCGCGGGGAAAACCCGCTGGCTCGGCAGGTTGCGATCAAGTAGTCGAAATAGACCGGGCTGACCTTTCGCGAAAACATCACCAAAGGTTCGTTGGCCAGGCTGGACAAACTGATACGTGTTCGCGCCGCCAATGGGTGGTCACTGGGTAACGCCACTACCAGACGATCCTCCAGCAACGGCAGTGACTGGATCGAGGCGCCCAGATCACCGTCCAGACGGGCGAAGGCCAGGTCGATATCACCGGCTTCCAGCGCCGGAACGGCCTCTACGCTGTCGATTTCCCGCACGGATACGGTCAGGTGCGGGTAATCGTCTTTCATCTGTTCGATCAGACCGGGCAGTACGTCAAACATGGCCGTGGAGATGGCACCGATGGTCAACATCCCCGACTGCCCTGCTACGGCCTCCTCCACCGCCAGTTCCAGGCGCTCGAGTTGTTCGGCGAATTTACGCACCGCCGGCAGGATCGCCGCCCCCACTGGGGTCAGTTTCGCCCCGCGTCGCGAGCGCTCGAACAGTTGGACCTTGAGTGCCTGTTCCAGCACCTGAATCTGCTCGCTCAGGGGAGGCTGAGACATGCCAAGCCGCTTGGCCGCACGGCCGAAATTCTGCTCTTCGGCGACGGCCAGGAACAGCCAGAGGTGACGGATCAGACGGAAATTGATCATGATTATTCCATAGGTTTAGCGTATCTAACGCTTCTGTGATTAGTAATATACCTATCAAATCGCCTCGTCGACACTGGCCGCCTCCGTCACCGCAGGGGCTACCCCATGAACAAAAAGAGTTTGCTGGATCGCTTGGCAGCGCTGGATACCAACACGGTATCCGACGCCCTCGACTTCCTCGGCCTGGCTGGTGCCACCGTGGGACTACGTCCGCTGTGGAACTGCCCGAAGATTGTTGGTCGCGCCAGCACCGTATTGCTGGCGCCAAAATCCGACAGCGTGCCCACCGTGCATCTGATCACCCCGGTGGTGGAGCAGATCGACAGCGACGACCGCGTGCTGGTCATTGCTGGCGGTATCGAAGGCATTTCCTGCTGGGGCGACATTCTCGCCAACGCCGCGGCCGGCAAACAGGTGCGCGGCACGGTCATCGACGGCTTCAGTCGCGATATCGATGGCAGCGAGTCGATTGGCTACCCGGTATATGGCCGTGGCGTCACCATGATCAGCGCGCGCAATCGGGTGGTGCAGATCGATGCCGCCGTGACGATCAATGTGGCGGGCGTCGACGTCAGCGAAGACGACTATGTCATCGCCGATAACTGCGGAACGGTGTTCGTGCCCCAGGCTTACATCGAGAAGGTAGTCGATCTTGGCGAGCGCATTACCCGTCGCCAGGACGGCATGGTGGAAGCGGTTCGCAGCGGCCGCTCAGTGGCCGAAGTGATGCATGACACCCAGTTCGAAGCTATCCAGGTGGAGCGTTCCTGATGAATCTTGAAGACCAAGCACTTGTCGCCCTGTTTGAGGGCCTGGACACCCCTGGCGTCTCCGATGCCCTGGACAAACTCGGCCTGCCCGGCCAATGCCTGGGCGTGGCACCGCTGGACAATTACAGCAAGGTCATCGTCGGACCTGCCTTCACCGTGCAGTACGTTTCGGCCAGCGTGCCTCCCGGTACTGTGGGCGACTTCATCGAAGACGTGCTCCCCGGTGACGTCGTGGTGATCGACAACGGTGGCCGCACCGACTGCACGGTATGGGGCGACATCATGACCCAGTACGCCGGCAGCCGGCAGATCGCCGCAACGGTCATCGACGGTGTATGCCGTGACGTGAACAAGGCCCTGGGTGACGGTTATCCGGTCTTCAGCAAGGGCCGCTTCATGCGCACCGGCAAGGACCGCGTGCAGGTTCAATCCGTCAATCAGCCAGTGTCTGTCGGCACGGCCCGTGTGTGTGCCCGGGACATCGTGGTGGCCGACGCCAACGGCGTGGTGATTGTGCCTCGCGCCCGGGCAGCTGAAGTGGCCGCGTGCGCCCGCCAGATCGAGTCGGTCGAAGCCGATATCCGAGCCCTGATCGCTCAAGGCAAAACCCTCAAGCAAGCCCGCGCCGCACTGGGTTACCACCACCTGCAGAGGAAAGTCTGATGACCACGCTCCCCCTCCCGTTGAATTTCCACGAACGAGCAAAAGTCCTGGGCAGCTCGACGCTGTATGAAGCGTCCCATCTGCCCTGTGCGGTCGACAGCGCGATCCGTCCCGTCTGGGACGGTGCCTTCATCGCCGCGCCGGCCTACCCACTGGAGTGCTCGCCGGGTGACAACCTGTCGTTGCACCTGGCAATGGAGCGCGTACCTCGCGGCAGCGTTCTGGTGGTGGGTACGGGAAGTTTCATCGCCGGTTACTGGGGTGAAGTGCTGACCGTGGCAGCCGAAGCGGCAGGCGTGGTCGGCCTGGTCATTGATGGGGGCGTTCGTGATATCGCGGCACTGAAGAAGCGCCAGTTTCCAGTATTCGCGCGCGGCATCTCGGTCAAAGGCACCGTCAAGGTCAGCGCGCCCTCCGTGGGCCAGCCATTCAATTTCAATGGCGTAGGCGTGGCGGTCGGTGACCTGGTCGTAGCCGACGATGATGGCGTGATCATCATTCCCAAGTCGGATGCCGCACGTACCCTCGCTGAAGGCGAAGCTCGCGCGAACAAGGAAGCGCTGATGATGCAAGCATTGACCGAAGGTCGCTCGACCCTGGAACTGATGAACCTTACCGAATGGAGAACCCGCGCATGAGCGCTGATATCCAACGTCTGAACCAACGCCTGGCCTGTGCGCAACCTTCCGCGACCTATCGGATAATCGATAGAGTGGCTGAGCGCCGGGCGCAAGGTGCGAAGATCATTTCGCTGTGCGCCGGCGAGCCAGATTTCGATACACCCGAACATGTACGTGAAGCGGCCATTCACGCCATCGAACACGGCCACACCCGCTACACCCAGGTCGCCGGTGTACGCTCACTGCGAGAAGCGGTGGCCGCCAAGTTCCGTCGTGAGAACGGCCTGGACGTTACCTGGCAAGACACCCTTGTCTGCAACGGTGGCAAGCAGGTGATCTACAACGCCCTGGCCGCGACCCTCAATGAGGGTGACGAAGTCATCGTGCCGGCGCCGTACTGGGTCAGTTATCCGGAGATGGTGCAACTGTGTGGTGGTGAAACCAGAATCGTCACTTGCGATGCCGATACCGGATTCAAGCTGACGCCCGCGGCACTGACCGCGGCGATCACACCGCAGACCCGCTGGCTGATCCTCAACTCGCCGTCCAACCCGACGGGCGCAGTTTACAGCCGGGATGAGCTTCAAGCCTTGGCGCAGGTGTTGTTGGCACACCCTCACGTGTTGATTCTGGCCGATGACATCTACGAACACCTGATCTTCGACGATCAAGTATTCCATACCCTCGCCCAGGTTGAACCACGGCTCGCCACGCGAACCCTGACCATGAACGGTGTTTCCAAGGCCTATGCCATGACCGGCTGGCGTATCGGTTTTGCCACCGGGCCACGCTGGCTACTGGAGGCCATGGAAAAACTGCAAGGTCAGCAAACCTCAGGTGCAAGCTCGATCTCACAGCAGGCTGCACTCGCCGCACTGGAGGGCCCCAAGGACTTCATCCGCGAAAGCCGTGCCGCTTTTCAGGGGCGTCGCGATTTGATGGTGGAGCTTTTGAACGCCACACCTGGTCTTGAATGCGTCAGCCCAGCCGGGGCGTTTTACGCGTTCGCCTCCTGCGCGGGGCTGATCGGTCGAACCTCAGCGGGCGGTCGAGCGCTGCTCACCGATGAAGATGTCGCCCACGCATTGCTTGACGAAGCGAATGTGGCGGTGGTGCATGGCAGCGCCTTTGGCCTCGGCCCCTACATTCGCATTGCCTATGCCCTGGATGATGCTTCATTGCGCAAGGCCTGCGAGGCCATCCGCGCGTTCTGTAGCGCCCTGCGTTAACCCAAGCGTATTTGAACGAACCCGGCCATCGCCGGGTTTCGTTTTTCTCGGCACGGGTCAGACAGTCAGCGGTTTCTCCCCCACGCCACCCGAAGCGTCCAGCGCGGCGGCGTCTCGCTCGGCCTCATCCTCACTCACCAACTCGCCTTCCCATTTGGCCACCACAGCCGTGGCGATGGAGTTGCCCACCGCGTTGGTGGCCGAGCGGCCCATATCGAGGAAGGTGTCGATCCCCAGAATCAGCAGCAAACCGGCTTCGGGAATATCGAACTGGGTCAGCGTCGCGGCAATCACCACCAACGAAGCCCGGGGCACGCCGGCCATGCCTTTGGAGGTCAGCATCAACGTCAACAACATGGTGATCTGCGTGCCGATGGACATCTCGATGCCATAGGCCTGAGCGATGAACAGTACGGCAAACGTGCAGTACATCATCGAGCCGTCAAGATTGAAGGAATACCCCATGGGCATGACGAAACTCGAGATTCGGCGCTTGACCCCAAAACGATCCAGCGCATGAAGAATCTTCGGGTAAGCCGACTCGGAGCTGGCTGTAGCGAAAGACAGAAGGAAAGCCTCTCTGATCAGCACCACCAGTTTGAACACCCGACGCCCCAGAAACATCCAGCCGGCAAACACCAGCATCACCCAGAGCACCATCAGCCCGAGATAGAAGTCGCGCATGAACACGGCGAACTTGACCAGAATGGACAGGCCGTTAATTGAAACGGTCGCGGCCATGGCCGCCATCACCGCCAGCGGAGCAAGCTTCATCACATAACCGGTAACCTTCAACATCGCGTGGGACAGGTCTTCGATGACATTCACCAGGCCCTCGGCTTTCTTGCCCAGGGAGGCCAGCGCAACGCCGAAGAATATCGAGAACACCACGATTTGAAGAATTTCGTTGGTGGCCATGGCCTCCGCGAAAGATTTGGGCACCAGATGTGTCATGAAATCCTTGAGGGTGAACACCGACGTTTGCAGGTTGGTCGCACTGGTCACCTCTGGTAATGGCAATCCCAGGTTATGCCCGGGTTGCAACAGGTTGGCCATGACCAGCCCTACCGACAGCGAGATCAACGAGGCCGTCAAAAACCAGCCCAGTGCCTTGCCGAACACCCGGCCGACAGCGCTGGCATCCCCCATGTGTGCGATGCCCACCACCAGGGTCGAGAACACCAGAGGGCCAATGAGCATTTTGATCAGGCGTAGAAAAATGTCAGAGACGATCGAGATGTAACCGGCGACTCTGGTCGCCACCGCTTTGTCCGGGAAGTTCAGGAAAATCATGTAGCCGATAAGGATCCCCAATAGCATGGCGATCAGAATGCCTGCCGCAGCCGGTAGCCTGTTTTTCATTAGGTGTGCCCCCTACTTATTGTTGTAGTTGCGTCGGTTACGCGCTGTAACCACGTAGCCGAAAACTACCCTAGCCCCACCCCGTCAATAAGAGCGGATCACGCTCTAGCTGATATGCCCAAATGCTATGGCCAGGCGCCCAGGCTCAGCACCTTTGCCCTTCCCATACTTTGTGGTTATCGCAGTTCGCCACTGCGCCATGCATTCACCGTCCAGCTATATAAAACGGGCATATCTCAAAGACAAAAACGGTAGTCGTCGTTCTCCTTCAGCACTCCCAGAATGTGTGAAAACACAAAAGCAGCACTGCTTGGGAGATGGGCATGTCAACAGAAGCTGAACAAACCGTGGGACAGGATTGGCAGGAGGATGTATTCCGCGTGCTCAAGGCCCACGACGTCAAACACGTGGTCTTCGTACCGGATGCAGGTCACTCGGCGGCCATCCGCATGTCGTATGCCGACCCGGACATCAAGGCCGTTGTCCTCACCACCGAAGAAGAAGGCATCGGCTACCTCGCCGGCGCCTGGCTCGGCGGTGAGCGCGGCGCCCTATTGATGCAGTCCAGTGGTGTCGGCAACTGCATCAACACCCTGGCACTTCAGGTATGTGCCGGCTTCCCGCTGTTGATGGTGGTCACCATGCGCGGCGACTGGGCCGAATTCAACGCGTGGCAGAACCCGATGGGCCAGGCCACCGAAGCCTCCCTGAACCTGATGAAGGTCATGACCTGGCGCGCAGATGTCCCGGAAGACGTCGCCCCGCTGCTGCACGGTGCCGCGACCATGGCCTTCAACGGTGATTCCGCCACTGCCCTGCTGCTCGGTCAGCGCCTGATTGGAGAAAAGAAATGGGTCAAGTAAGCGCAAACCACACCCTGTGCCGCCGCGAAGTGGTCAAGGCCTTGCTGGCCGACCGCAAAGATGTGCTGGTCGTGACCGGTCTGGGCTCAGCGTCTTATGACGTCATGGCCGCCGGCGACCATGATCTGAATTATTACCTCTGGGCTGCCATGGGCAGCGCAATAACGGTCGGCCTGGGCCTGGCGAATGCCCAGCCGGACAAGTCGGTGGTGGTAGTCACCGGTGACGGTGAGTTACTCATGGGATTCGGCGCACTGGCCACGGTAGCACTGCAGAAGCCCGCCAACCTGACCATCGCAGTGCTGGACAACGGTCACTTTGGTGAGACCGGCATGCAAGTCAGCCACGCCGGTTTCGGTATTTCCCTGGACCAGGTGGCGAAGACTTGCGGCTTCAGCTGGACCGACGAAATTCGCGACATGGAAGGCGTACACGACCTGCGCGAACGCTTCGCTACCCGTGACGGCGTCAAGCTCGCGACGATCAAGATCAAAGCAGAAAACCCACCCCGGGTGCTGCCACCCCGTGATGGTCACTACGTCAAAAATCGCTTTCGTGCTGCGCTGGGTTTCAACCCGATCTGATTGCGCCCTACCCGAACCCGGTCACGCAGGGCTGATGCCATGCGTGACGCGTTGAGGAGAATAATAATGACCGACCGCAACTCTGATGAACTCAATGCCATCCGCGAAGGCGTACGCGCCTTGTGTGCTGAATTCGATGCCGCTTACTGGCGCAAAGTCGACGAAGAAAAAGGCTTCCCGGAAACCTTCGTCAAGGCTTTGACCGACGCCGGTTGGCTGGCTGCGATGATTCCTGTCGAATATGGCGGCTCCGGCCTCGGGCTGGCCGAGGCCTCGGTGATCCTCGAAGAAGTGAACCGCTGTGGCGGCAACTCCGGCACCGTTCACGGGCAGATGTACAACATGTTCACCCTGCTGCGTCATGGCAGCGAGGCACAGAAAAGCTACTACCTGCCGAAACTGGCCAACGGTGAACTGCGCCTGCAATCGATGGGTGTGACCGAGCCCACCACCGGCACCGATACCACCAAGATCAAGACCACCGCGATCAAACGCGGCGACAAGTACGTGATCAACGGGCAGAAAGTGTGGATCTCGCGAATCCAGCATTCCGACCTGATGATCCTGCTGGCGCGCACTACGCCCTTGGCCGAGGTGAAGAAAAAGTCCGAAGGCATGTCGATCTTTCTGGTCGACCTGCGCGAGGCCATCGGCAACGGCATGACCGTGCAGCCGATCGCCAACATGGTCAATCACGAAACCAACGAACTGTTCTTCGACAACCTGGAAATCCCCGCTGACAGCCTGATCGGCGAGGAAGGCAAAGGCTTCCGGTACATCCTCGACGGGCTGAATGCCGAACGCACACTTATCGCTGCCGAATGCATCGGCGACGGTCGCTGGTTTATCGAAAAGGCCAGTGCTTATGCCCGAGACCGTGTGGTGTTCGGGCGCCCTATCGGGCAGAACCAGGGCGTGCAGTTCCCCATCGCCGAAGCCCACATCGAAATCGAAGCGGCTGACCTGATGCGCTGGCGTGCCTGCGAAGAATACGACAGCGGCATCAACGCCGGGGCCAGCGCCAACATGGCCAAGTACCTGGCAGCGAAAGCGTCCTGGGAAGCGGCTAACGCCTGCTTGCAGACCCACGGAGGATTCGGCTTTGCCTGCGAATACGACGTCGAACGCAAATTCCGCGAAACCCGTCTGTATCAGGTAGCGCCCATCTCTACCAACCTGATCTTGTCCTACGTTGCCGAACACCTGCTCGAGCTGCCGCGCTCTTTCTGATAACAAGAGAGATAAAAATCATGAGCCAGCCCAAAAGCATCCGTCCGCTCGATGGCCTTACCGTCGTCAGCCTTGAGCATGCCATTGCCGCGCCCTTCTGTACCCGACAACTGGCCGATCTCGGCGCAAGGGTGATCAAGGTCGAACGTCCAGGCACAGGCGATTTCGCCCGGGGCTACGATCAACGCGTCAACGGTCTGGCCTCGCACTTTGTCTGGACCAATCGTTCAAAAGAAAGCCTGACCCTCGACCTGAAGCAGGATTGTGCCGCCGACGTGCTGGACAGTTTGCTGGCCACCGCCGATGTGCTCGTGCAGAACCTGGCGCCCGGTGCGGCCGCGCGAATGGGGCTGTCATTCGAGGTGCTGCACCAGCGTTTTCCGCGCCTGATCGTCTGCGACATTTCAGGCTATGGCGCCGGTGGCCCCTACGAGAAGAAGAAAGCCTACGATCTGCTGATCCAGAGTGAAGGCGGATTCCTGTCGGTCACCGGCGGCCAGGGCGAGGAAGAAATGGCCAAGGCCGGTTGTTCAATTGCCGATATCGCGGCCGGCATGTACGCCTACACCGGCATCCTGTCTGCGCTGTTGTTGCGTGAACGCACCGGTGAAGGCAGCCACCTCGACGTTTCGATGCTCGAAAGCCTGGTCGAGTGGATGAACTACCCAATGTACTACGCCTATGACGGAGCTCCTCCGCCCCCTCGCGCCGGCGCTGCACACGCCACCATTTACCCCTATGGTCCCTTCCCTGTCGGTGACGGCACCACGGTGATGCTGGGTTTGCAGAACGAGCGTGAATGGCAGTTGTTTTGCGAGAAGGTGCTGCTTGCGCCCGGGTTGGCCAAAGACCCGCGTTTCTCGGCCAACTTCAAACGTGTCGAAAACCGCAATGTGCTACGGGAATTGATCGTTGAATCGTTCTCCACGCTCAACTTCGATGCGGTGATCGATCGCCTGGACCAGGCGCAAATCGCTAACGCCCGAGTGAACGATATGCAAGGTGTCTGGGACCATCCGCAACTTCAGGCCCGTGATCGCTGGCGAGCAGTCGAAACCTCTGCTGGCCCCGTTCCGAGCCTGGTCCCGCCCGGCAGTAACAGTGCGTTCGAACCTCGCATGGATGCCGTGCCAGGACTTGGCCAACACACCGAACAAGTGCTCAAGGAGCTGGGACTGGGGGCAGAGCGCATTGAACAAATGCGTGCCACCGGTGCCATCTAACGGCAACGATCAAAGTTTTTCGAGAGAACACTGCCCAATGAAGATCCTGGTAGCTGTGAAACGAGTGGTCGATTACAACGTGAAAGTTCGCGTGAAAGCCGACAACTCTGGCGTCGACCTCGCCAACGTCAAGATGTCGATGAACCCGTTCTGCGAAATCGCCGTGGAAGAAGCCGTGCGCCTGAAAGAACTCTCTATACAAGAAGGGCGCGTTGCGACTGAAATCGTCGTTGT
>RCUR01000173.1_pt1 | contig 21732 bp, 23 predicted proteins | sample 2166151 | NCBI WGS metagenome assembly RCUR01 (sample SAMN09932785, study PRJNA488358) | compost metagenome | isolation source: compost soil in an enriched community | place: Germany: Experimental Botanical Garden
ATCAACGAAGCCTTCGCCTCGGTGGCCATGGCCTGGCTCAAGGAAACCGGCTACCCGCACGAGCGCACCAACGTCAATGGCGGCGCCATCGCCCTCGGCCACCCCCTGGGCGCCACCGGCACCCGGCTGATGTGCACCCTGCTGCACGAGCTGGAACGCAGTGGCGGCCGCTACGGCCTGCAGACCATGTGCGAAGGCGGTGGGCAGGCGAACGTGACCATCATCGAAAGGCTTTGATCCCGTAGAGCCCAGCGGCCTTGTTGGGCTTCGCGGAGCTCAGCCCAACCTACGAACAGCCCCCTCTCCCTCTGGGCGAGGGTTGGGGTGAGGGAAGGCGTTCCTCACTCGAACTATCCGGAGAACTCCACATGCCAATCTGCCAGAACCGCACCGTCATCATCACTGGCGCCGGCGGCGGGCTGGGCCGGGCCTATGCCCTGGCCTTCGCCGCCGAAGGCGCCAGGGTGCTGGTCAACGACATCAACCTGCCCGCCGCCGAAGCCGTAGTCGCCGAGATCCGCGCCAAGGGCGGTGAAGCCATCGCCAACAACGGCGACATCACCAGCTACGCCGCCGCCGGCGACATCGTGCGCCAGGCCATCGAGGCCTTCGGCGACCTGCACGTGCTGGTGAACAACGCCGGCATCTGTCGCGATCGCATGTTCGCCGGCGTGACCGAGGCCGACTGGGACGCCGTGATGGCCGTGCACCTCAAAGGCCACTTCTGCCTGGCCAGCCAGGCGGTAAAGCACTGGCGCGAACAGGCCAAGGGCGGCGTGGCGGTCAAGGCGCGGATCATCAACACCAGCTCCGGCGCCGGCCTGCAGGGCTCCATCGGCCAGTCCAACTACGCCGCTGCCAAGGGCGGTATCGCCTCCCTGACCCTGGTGCAGGCCGCCGAACTGGCGCGCTATGGCATCACCGCCAACGCCCTGGCCCCGGCCGCGCGTACCGGCATGACCGAGGATGTGTTCGCCGACGTGATGAAGAAACCGGAGGAGGGCTTCGACCATTTCGCCCCGGAGAACGTCGCACCGCTGGTGGTCTGGCTGGGTTCCGAAGCCTCCCAGGGCGTCACCGGGCGCATGTTCGAGGTGGAAGGCGGCAAGCTCTCCATCGCCGATGGTTGGCGCAAGGGCCCCGAGCACGACAAGGGCGCGCGCTATGTGCCCGGGGAAGTGGGCGAGGTGGTCGAACGCCTGCTCACCGAAGCCGTGCCGGCGCAGAAGGTCTACGGCACCTGAGCCCTGTGGGGGAAGTTTCCTGTGGGGGCGAATGAATTCGCCCCCACAGGCTACGGGCAATCGGTTTTGCATTCCCCAGAAAGAAAGAAGGCGCCACAGGTGGCGCCTTCTTTCTTTCGAGGTGCATACGTCATGAATTGCCTGCCTCTGAACTACTCCGGGACTTAGCTGATGCGGTTGGCGCCAGTGCGGTCGGCACCGCCTTCAGCCACCTGGAAAGCCTGGGTGCGGTCAGAGCCACCTTCGGCAATGCGCAGGGACTGGGAGCGCTCGGAGCCGTTCTCGGCGACATCGAAAGCCTGAGTGCGGTCAGAACCGCCTTCAGCCACACGCAGCGACTGGGAGCGCTGGGAGCCATTCTCTGCGACGCGGTGGATGCTGGTGCGGTCAGCGCCACCTTCGGCGACGCGGTGGGTGGAAGTGCGGTCGGCACCACCCTCGGCAACCGACAGTGCAAAAGCGGAGGCGGACAGGCTGGCGATGAACAGGCTGGCGAGGATTTGCTTTTTCATGTTGGTCACCTTGGTTGGAGGGGGTTGGAATTCGTCTACGGGGCCCATGTTACTGATGTGATTTCGATGAAGAAGTGATGCTGCGTAATGGTTGCCATCGATGCTATTGATGATTGATTTATTGCAATTAAAAACAATTAGTTATGTATTTTTAAGGGCGCAGTTGCGTTAAGCGGAGCGCCTTTTCCGTTAGCTGGAATAATCAATTTTATAGATGTGTTAAGGCTGGATTTGCTCGTTTTCTGAGCATCTGGTGAATCGAGGCCATCGCTGCCACCAGGCGCGCCGGCGGCAACGAGCTTGCCCTGTCTGCGCTTCAGAGCTTGTCGGCGTCGATGATGGCCTTGGTGAAAGCCTGCGGATCTTCCTGTGGCAAGTTGTGGCCGATGCCGCCGGTGATCAGCCGGTACTCGTACTTGCCGGTGAACGTGCGTCCCAGTCGTAGCCGCCGAGCACGGCCCGTTCGATCCTGTTCGGGCGCACACTCACCCCGGCGAGAGAAAGCCCCACACGGGCGGGGCTTCTGTCTGGTCTCTCCCGGAACAGATGTACGGATGTGAATGGAACTAAAGGGGTGGAACTAAAGGGTCTGCTAAATCACTCCGGATAGCACCGGTTGGGTGACTCGATTCCCCTGTAACGACTCTTGATCGTTGTAGCGTTTGAGGTTCAGGGCCGGCAACTAGCGGCGTCCCGGGTAGCTCTTGATTATGTCCAGGAACTCTAGTTCGCGGTCCCTGGCCAGAAGACCTGGCAAAAGCTTCTCGTACTCCTGGCGATAGGCTTTGCCAAGATGGTGGCTGATGAAGTACTCCCGGGTGCAGTTCCAGGTTTCATAGAGCACCAGGGTATTGGGATCATCCTGCGCCTGATGCACCCAGGTGTTCACGAAATCTGGCTCGGAGGCCATTTCGTGCACGACATCGAACAGTAGTCCTTTGAGCTTTTCCAGACGTCCCTCCTTGGCCGTCAGATGAACAATGAACGCGACTTGATTACTCATTGCGGAACTCTCGATAGCTGGTTGTCAGAGGCTGATGGGTTGATTGGCGCATGGCCGATTAGATCGTTCCGGCTGGTCCTCCGTGAGAGGAGCTGCAACCGTGCGTCCATGTTGGACGAGCCTGCAATGCCTGACGTACGATCGCGTTGTTCTCGACGTTCGAAGGTTTCGAACATGTTGTCTCAGGATGAACTGGCCCTGCTCGAGGCCATCCGCGCAACCGGCAGCCTGTCCCGCGCTGCCGCGCAGCTGGGCAAAGCTCCCTCCACCGTTTCCTATGCCGCTCGCCAGTTGGAGGAGCGCTTCGACGCGCTGTTGTTCGACCGTCGACACTATCGCCTGCAACTCACTCCGGCCGGTCACTTGCTGATGGAAGAGGCGGCGCGACTCAGCCAGGACATGGCGCGCCTGACACAACGTGTGCAGCAGGTTGCCAGTGGCTGGGAGAGCCGGTTGTGGATCGTCACCGATGAGGTGCTGGAGTTCGAAACCCTGCTGCCGATGATCCAGTCCTTCGATGCGCTGAAGTCCGGAGTGCCCCTGCGCATTACCCATGAGGTGCTGCGGGGCACCTGGGAGGCATTGAGCGATGGTCGAGCGGACCTGGTGATCGGGGCGACCAACGAGCCGCCCCGGATCCCGACATTGCGCTGGTTCGAGCTGGGTGTAATGGAGTGGGTATTCGCCGTTTCACCCAGGCATCCGCTGGCCCGCGCTAAACGCCCCATCAGCAGGGACATGCTGGCGGAGCATCGAGCGGTCGTGGTCGCAGACACATCGCGCAACGCAGAAGGACGGACCTACGGAGTGTCAGTAGGCCAAGGTACCTTGGCGGTACCCAGCATGCGCGCGAAGGTGCTTGCCCAGCGTGCCGGACTCGGAGTCGGCTGGTTGCCCCGGCAACGGGTACTGCCGTTGTTGGAACGGGGGGAACTGGTGGAGAAGGAAATGACCAACCCGCGAGAGCCGAACATTCTCTACGTCGGTTGGCAGGGTGACCAAGGGCGCGCCATGGAGTGGTGGCTGGAGCAGCTGCGCCAACCCTCGCTGGCAGCGCGACTGATCCAGGGGCTTCCCATGGTCTTCTGAGCCATGCCTGCCTTGAGCGAAATCGAATGTGCGGGCGTCCGCAACGTTAGGCAGCATGTTCCGAATATTCGAACGAGTTGGTCGAGAATTTGGTGCGTCAATCGAACATGTTGCGCGCAGCCTATGCCTCAAGTCGCAGCCGAATCCCTGGCGGGCTCCTGAACTTGAGGACATATCATGACTATCCAAACTCGTGTTGCCGTCGTCTATCACAGTGGCTACGGCCACACCGCCAAGCAGGCGCAGGCCGTAGCCCGTGGCGCAGGTCGTGTCGCCGACACCGAAAGTTTGCTGATCAGTGTGGAAGACATCGATCAGTACTGGGAAATCCTGGAGGGCGTAGACGCCATTATCTTCGGTTCGCCGACCTACATGGGTAGTGCTTCGGCGCAGTTCAAGGCCTTCATGGATGCTACTTCAAGGAAGGTGTTCGCCAAGGGCGGCGTATGGATCAACAAGATTGCGGCCGGGTTCACCAACGCGGCCTCGCGTTCCGGCGACAAGCTGGCGACTTTGCAGCAGCTCTCGATCTTTGCAGCCCAGCATGGCATGCACTGGGTCAATCTGGGCCTGCCTCCAGGCCACAACAGTTCCAAGTCGACCGAGGAGATGTTGAACCGCCATAGTTTCTGGCTCGGCGCCGCGGCGCAATCGGACGCCGATGTCAGCGCTGATATCGCACCGCCGACTTGGGATCTGCTTACCGCCGAACACCTCGGAGCACGGGTTGCGGAAGTGACGCGCCAAATGGCAGCTGGGCGTCGTGCCTTGGCAGAGACTCAAGCCTCTGCGCATCTGGCGGCGCTGTCCTGAGTCGAGTCACGAACGCCCCATTGCTTCTGGCCGATTCTGTTGAAAAAGGCCCCTGCCCCCCGGTAACCGTCCCATCATGCTGCCTGCCCCTATGCTCGCTGAGCGTGCGATTTTGCCGACGGCATGGGGAGGTCGCTACTTTTTCAACAGAATCGGCTGATAGCGGACGCTAGTTACAGGCCGCTATCAGCCTGAAGCAACCTAAGAAATGAAACCGACGACTGCCGCCGGCGTACAGCACATGTACTTCCCGACGGCATCGTTGTTATGAGCAGTCAGCTCTGTTGGTCCCCGAGAAGCTGCTGAAACGAATGCTCGCGACACAGCCCCCCAGCATGCGCAGCAGCCTGTCCAGCTCGATGGCAGCAAAGTGCCGGACCATTTCTGTCGGCGTGCTCCAGAAGCCGCTGAATACCCATAGCCTTGGGTGCCAGGTACTTCGGGTGACCCCGTAGGCCACGCAGCCGGGAAGCCGTCCGAGCCGTTCGGCAAACTTCCACAGGACATGTTCTAGCCATTGCTCCGCGCCTGGTCGGGCGCAGATTTCTAGAATACTCACGGCATTGATCGGCATTGCGATGACCTCAAGGGTGTGGGCCGGCGGCGAGCACCGGCTAGGTGGGACGGGAGATTGTTCGAGTTGGCGGTTTGGGGCGTGCGCCTTGCCGTGCCGGGCGAATCCGAGCTTGATGCCAATCAGAATTGGGAAGGCGACTGCGAAGAGCAGGATGACCGCCATGAACGCCGTGTCGAGGCGATCACCGTCGACTGTTCCGCCACTCTGCGCCCCAGCAGGCTGGTGGCCGCCTGGCCGGAGGCACGGTGCCGCCACCGAACCCATGGCGAACAGTTCCTGGATGAGCGGCTGCGTGGTCCCTGGGCGATATCCCGCGCGGCCTCGGCCTGCATCAGCGCGGCCTTGGCGGCCCGCGTCTGTGACTCGAGAACGGCGATCCGTTGCTGCTGGGCGTCCAGGGTTGCGGAGGCGGCCAGGACGGCGGCTTCGGCCCTGTGCCGTGCGGTGCTGCTTTCATCGACGATGGCGCGGCTGATTGCATGAGTGCGGGCGAGAATGAGGCTGCGATCATGAGTTTTGTTCGCCAGCTCCATCTCTGCCGTGGCCGAGCGTCGCTGAGCTTCAGCCTGGCGAATCAGGGCTCGTTGCAGTTCGCTTTCCGCCCCGGCATTCTTCAGCCGCGCTTTCGCGGCCTGCACATTGGCCGTCGCCTGGGCGAGATGTGCGCGATAGTCCCTGTCGTCGATGCGGAACAGCACGTCCCCTGCCTGAACGCTCTGGTTATCCTCGACTTCCACTGTAGTGACATAGCCCGCCACCTTGGCCGCCAGCGAGGTGAGATCGCCACGGACATAGGCGTTGTCGGTCGAGGCCTGGTCGCCACCGATCACCAGCCAGCCACCGGCCAGCGCCAAGACCGCGCCGACGCAGAGCAACAGGCCGATCAGCTTGCTCTTCCGGGTGGGAGCCTGACTGGTCTCATCCGCGGCAGTGGCGACCGTGTTCTCGAGCGCGTTCATTTCCGATGTCCTGTTTAGTACCAGCGAATCCGGGAGCCCCTTGTGATACAGCAGGGCTGCCGGAAGTCGCCAGCGTGATGACGGGTTACTGGCCGGCGGGTGTGACGAGCTCCTGTTCGTTGCTGTCGAGGACGAACACGGCCATCAGCCGCGACGGTTTGGTGTCGCTGGCGTTGGCGCTTACCGCATGGAAGGAGCCAGGTTCCTCGACGAAGCTTTCGCCGACCTCGTAGACCTTTTCCTCCGCGTCGTTGACCTTACTGCGCACCGCGCCCTCAAGAACTGTCGCGTAGATGAAGGCCGACTTCGGATGGGTGTGGGATGGCGACCTGCCGCCGGGGGCGTATTCGACGAGCACCACCCTCATGCTCTTGCCGGGAACGTTGGGTAGCGGCTGGTCGAAGACCACCGTCACTTTGCCCGCGGGGCGGTCGGCGGCCGATGCGACTGTAATTGAGAAGGCGGCGAATGCAGCGGCCAGGAAGTATCGAGTGAACATGCGGAAATTCCTCCGGTTGTAGCTGGCGTCAGGCGCGCCTCGCGAGCAGGGCGCCCATCTGGTTGGCTCCGCTAGCGCTATGCCTGGGTCTGCGACCGCGCTAGCCAGTCTTCGAAATGGATGGTGCCAAGACGCGAGGCGTTGCCCGGGGTCAGTGACTGGTCGTCGAGGACGGCGCCGAAATAGCGCGCATGAACATCCGGAACGACGTTGCGCGTGTCCCTCGTGTCTCTGAGGAAGCGCTTGACCAGTTCGTCGAGGGGCATGGCTTCTGGACCGGCGACCTCGACCGTGCCATTGAGCGGCTTCGCAAGCGCGACCTCGGCCAACACTGCCGCCACGTCGTCGGAGGAAATGGGCTGGATCAACGCCGGCGACAGGCGAACCTCGTCGCCAATGGTGGCCGACTGAGCAATACCGCCTACGAACTCGAAGAACTGTGTGGCGCGCAGTAGGGTGTAAGGAATGCTAGAGGCCTTGATCAGCTTTTCCTGGGCTACCTTGGCGCGGAAATAGCCATTGTCGGGCAGTCGTTCGCAGCCGACGATCGACAGGGCTACATGGTGGCTGACGCCAGCGGCCGCTTCCGCCGCCAGCAAGTTGCGCGTGGAGGTTTCGAAGAATTCCAGTACGGCCTGGTCTTCCCACACCGGCGCATTGGTCACATCCACGACCACATCGGCATCGTCCATGGCTTCGGCCAGCCCCGCTCGGGTGATGCTGTTCACTCCCGTGTTCGGGGAAGCTGCGAGGGCGTCATGGCCTCGCTCGCGGAGAATCTTCACAAGCTTTGTTCCAATGAGGCCGGTGCCTCCGAGGACAATGATTTTCATGGCTTTCTCCGTTCCTCCGGCGGCAGAGATTGCCGTCGATGTTGAGGAAGGGTGCCTGCGCCTTTGCTCAAAGTCCTTGCCGTCTCCTTGGATTGTTCTTGGGGAAATCTTGCTTATTCGTCCAAATGAAAAAAGTGCCGATTGCCGGCCATAGCAAGCGGTGCGGCGGGTTGCGCGCTGCAGTACCATCGATATCTGATTCTGATTGAAAGTCGCCTGGGACACGGAACGTTGGGCGTCACCAGGGGACCTCAGCCTTGTTATTCGTGTTTGAAGACTACGTTCTCGACCAAGAGCGCCGGGAACTGACTGTTCGTGGCGACGTGGTTGATATAGGGCCACAGGTTTTCGATCTCCTGCTGCATCTGCTTAGTCACCGCGACCATGTCGTTAGCAAGGATGACCTGCTCCAGGCGGTGTGGAATGGCCGCATCGTTTCCGAGTCCACTATTACCAGTCACATTAACGCCGTGCGCAGGGCGGTTGGTGACACGGGTGAAATACAGCGTCTGGTCCGCACCATTTCCCGCAAGGGCTACCGCTTCGTTGGCGACGTAAGGGTTAGCGAGGCCGAGCCTGGCCAGCTGCCTGACCTGCCAGTGGTCGCCGGAAACAGTCCTCTGACCATCCAGAAAGCACCCACGTCCGCGCTCGCGCTGCCGGACAAGCCCTCCATAACCGTGCTGCCTTTCCATAACCTCAGTGGCGACCTGGAGCAGGACTACTTCGCCGATGGAGTCGTGGAGGACATCATCGGCGCCTTGTCCCGCATCCGCTGGTTGTTCGTCATCGCCCGCAACTCGAGCTTCACCTACAAGGGAAGAGCGGTGGATGTAAGGGAGGTCGGTCAGGAACTCGGTGTGCGCTATGTGCTGGAAGGTAGTGTACGCAAGAGCGGCAACAGGATTCGCATCACCGGCCAGCTGATCGATGCCACTGCGGGAATGCACATCTGGGCGGAGCGCTTCGAGGGCCAGATCGCCGACATCTTCGAGCTGCAGGATCAGATCGCCGAAAGCGTTGTCGGGGCCATAGCGCCACAGCTCGAAAGGGCAGAGATAGAGCGTGCCAAGCGCAAACCGACGGAAAGCCTGTGCGCCTACGACTATTACCTTCGCGGGACGGCGAAACTGCACAACGGTACCCGGGAGGCCATCGCGGAAGCGTTGAGCCTGTTCTACAAGGCTATCGAACTGGACCCCGACTTCGCCTCGGCATATGGCATGGCGGCCTGGTGTCATTTCTGGCGAAAGCTCAACGGCTGGATGGACGACCGCTCGCTGGAAATCGCCGAAGGCGCCAGGCTTGCTCGCCTGGCGGTGAGCCTTGGGCACGACGATGCGGTGGCGCTGACCCGCGGTGGGCACGCACTGGGCCATCTCGCCGGCGATATCGATGGTGGCATTGCCCTGCTCGACAGGGCCCGCCTACTCAATCCCAATCTCGCTCCTGCCTGGTACCTTGGAGGCATTCTACGTGCCCTGCGAGGGGAAACAGAAACCGCCATTGAGAACCTGACACACGCAACGCGCCTGAGTCCGCTGGATCCGGAAATGTTCAGGATCCAGATAGGAATGGCGCTTACGTATTTCTTTGCCGGACGCTTCGATACTGCCGCCCACCGGGCGGAAAGGTCGCTGGGAAACCTGCCCAGCCTGCTGGCTCCGGTCGCGCTGCTGGCCGCCAGCTACGCTCATAGTGGGCGAACCGAAAAAGCTAAGCAGTCCTCGCGGCGGCTGCTGGAGTTGGCCCCCTCGCTGCGTGTTTCCAAGTTGGGGGACTGGTTGCCGATCCAGCGGGCGGAGGACCTCCAGCGATTTGCCGAAGGTCTGCGGTTGGCGGGAGTTCCGGAATGAAGCTGACTTTAGTCGATGCAGGTAGGCTTCATCTGCTGAACAGCCTTTGGAGTTGAGGAGCGTAACGGCAGCTTTCGGCCGAAGTTGTGTAAAAACTCCCGCGCAATTTTGAGGGGCGCGGCGCTACGCTAGATCTGGGGAGTTTTTCGCATCGAGCCTGCTTGGATTTGCCGGGAGCGCGCAAAGTTTGATCATTGCTTGATCAGAGTCTGGCCTTTAAAGCGTTTTTACACAGCCTGGGCCGATTCTGCTGAAAAAGTCGGTTCTGCGGCAGCCAGCCGGTCAGGTGCGCAGCTTTTGAAGTGGCGGCAAGCCACTTCAAGTCGCCTTTCGGCGATTCACTGAGCGTCCGGGCTCAGGTTTGCGGGTTAGTTCGAGGGTTTCTGCTTGCAGCAGGCGCGCCTGTCCTCCCGGTAACCGTCCACATCATGCTGCCTGCCCCCCGCTCGCTGAGCGTGCGCTTTTGCCGGCGGCATGGGGGCAGCTACTTTTTCAACAGAATCGGCCAGAAGTGGTCATTGGCAGAAAGCTGCATTGACTGGAACCGATACCCCTAGACTTTTCTGGCCGGGAGCCGAGTGCTGGCAATAAGGCTCAAGACGGCGAGGCCACTGAGCAGGGCAATGAGAGTCAGCGGGCCAGACTTCTCCAGTACAACCGCTGCGCCAATCGGCCCAACGGCTTGAGCAATGAGCATGGGCCTGGCGAGCAGCCCCATTCGTGCCCCATACCCCTCAGAACCAAACAACACCAGCGGAAGCGTGCCACGTGTGATGGTCAGTATTCCGTTGCCAGCGCCGTACAGTGCCATCGCGACGAAGGCCAGCCACGACTCGACTGGGAACAGGAAGCCAATCCCAACTAGGCAGAAGAGCACGCCCAGTCTGGTTGACCAGGTGGGATGCAAGTTCCGCCCAATGGAAAACTCTGCAAGCCTGCCCACGACTTGCGAGGGCCCAATGACCATCCCGATGGCCAGTGCCGTTGCAGTAGCGAATCCGAGCTGCTTCAGCACGTCCAGCAAGTGGACGGAAATCGAGGAAATCACCAGGGATTGGAGTGTCAGCAGTGCGGCAACCAGCAGGAAGGTGGAGCGGATGCTCGCCGGCAAGGAATCAGTTTCATTTCCCTTCGTTATCCGTGAAGTCGCCACTGCTGCTTCGGTGACGCGTGGGATCAGCAGCAAATGGATCGGTAACCCGATTGCCAGGTGTGCGGTAGCTAGAACGAAGCAGGCGTATCGCCATCCCAGTTCGTGCTCCAGAGCCGCGAGCAATGGCCAGCCCAAGGTGCTGGCGAAGCCGCCGAGCAGGGTGAGTCCACTCATCGACGCGCGTGCAGACTCGCCAAGCAGCCGACCCAACGTGGCAAAGGCCGCGTCATAGAGTCCCGCCGCCATTGCCACGCCGACGAACGTCCAGGCCAGGTAGTAGATGACGAGATTGCTCGCGAAGCCCATGAGCGATAGCCCAATGGCCATCAGTACCGAGCTGAGCGCCAAGGCTGGTCGCCCACCATGGCGGTCAATCGCTCGTCCAACGGTTGGGGAGCAGATGCCGGCGACCAACAAGCCCCAGGAGAGGCCCGCGACAACACTGGTGATCGACCAGCCGGTGTCTCGTGCTATTGGCGAAGCCAGCACGGCGGGGAGGTAGTAGGTTGTGCTCCAGGCCAGTATCTGCGCGATACCCATTGCCCACACCAGCTGGAGGCGATTGATGGGCTGGCTGACGGCGGAGGTTGGCAGCATTTCTGGCGCCTTTTGTTGTTAGTCGCAACAAACTAGAGAGCCGCTGGGTTATCGTCAACTGATCTGACGGGGCGGTTGACGCTATGGCGAGACTGCGAATACCGTTGTCAGTAACAATTAATTTGCGATCACCATGCCCAAGCGTAAGAAAGACCAGCTCACTCAGGATGCCGAAGACCTTTACGAAGCTTTGAACCAGCTCGTGCGGGTCTACCAGTTTCGCGACCGTGATCGCATCTGCTGCTACGACGTGTCCGTCACGCAGAGCTATGCCATCGAGTCGCTCGTGAAGAAGGGCGCACTGCGGTTGCAGGCACTGGCCGAGGAGCTGTTCCTGGACAAGAGCACGGCAAGTCGGGTGGTCGATGCGCTGGAGCGTAAGGGTTACGTTGTGCGCGTTGAGGATGTGGAGGATCGGCGGGCGGTGCAGGTTCAGGCAACGGCGGCGGGCCATGAGCTGTACGAGAAGATCCGAACCAGCCTGATCGCTGAAGAGCGGGCCATGATCGAGCGTTTGTCACCGGAGGCACGACAGGGGGCCTTGAGTCTCCTGAGGCAGATCACGCGCGCAACCGAGATGCGCTGTGGGCTGGTCAGCAATTGTTGCGCGCCCTCAGCTGTAGAGGAATAGGAGGGGGATTGTCCCCTTTTTTGACTGAACTGTTGTCACTAACAACTTAATGGATGGCCCTATGCAGATCCGCATGGCAGAACCACGAGACGCCGACGCGATAGCTGGGATTTACAATCAGGGAATCGAAGAGCGCAGCGCGACCTTCGAGACGAGCTGTCGAACCGGCGAAGCCATGCTGAGCCGCATCAACATGGCGGAGCAGTATCCCTTGCTGGTGATGGTCGATGACGTTGGTCTGGTGGTCGCCTGGGCAGGTCTCAGCAGCTATCGCCCTCGTGCCTGCTACGACGGCATTGCCGACTTTTCGATCTATCTGGATCGGGGTGTTCGCGGCCTGGGGCATGGCAAGGGGTTGCTTCAGGCGTTGCTCGCCGAGGCTGAAAGGCGGGGGTTCTGGAAGGTGCTGTCGCGCATCTTCACCTGCAATGAGGCCAGCCTGGCGTTGTGTCGGTCTTGCGGGTTCCGGGAAGTAGGCGTTTACCAACGGCACGCATGCCTGGACGGGCGATGGCTCGATTGCGCCATCGTCGAGCGCCTCTTTCCCACCAATCAACCCAACTGATTGAGGTGACAACCATGCAGCACTTGCCGGTAGCGATTATTGGAGCGGGCGCGGTCGGATTGTCGGAGCTGGCCCATCCAGAGGAGGGAGTGTACGTGGTGGGCATGAAGAGCTACGGGCGAGCCCCGACTTTCCTGCTGCTGACCGGCTATGAGCAGGTACGGTCGGTGGTTGCTGCGCTGGCCGGCGATTGGGACGCGGCCAAGCGCGTCGAGTTGGAACTGCCCGGAACCGGGGTTTGCCGCACCCAGTTCGGCGAGCCGGACTGTTGCGACCGCGCTACCAGCCCGCAGTGCTGTGAACCGAGTTGCTGTTCGAAACCGGCCACGCCTCACGACAGTGGAGCCAAAGCCGGGAGTCCTTGCTGCCGCTGACTCAGCACTGTGCGCTAACCCAGTTAGGCTGCTGCCCGTGGGGAGGTGGCCAAGGCCAGGTGATGCAGTAGGGACGGTAGAATGTGGGCGGCATCTGGGCCGACACCGCGCAGGGTGGCTGACGCGAAGTTGCGTTGTCGTGGCAGCCCTACGAAGTACAGGCCAGGTACTTGAAGCGCCGTACCATGACGCTGGATGACGTGGTCGTCGTGATCCAGTACCGGGAGTCCATCCAGGAACGGCACATTCGGGCGGAAGCCCGTGGCGAAAATTAGACTGTCGATTGCCTCTTGCTGTCCGTCCGCCCACACCACTCCCTTCGGTGAGGCGCTGGTGAACATGGGCTTGCGGCGCAGCCAGCCTGTTTTCAAGGCCTTTCGGTAGGTGCCGTCATCCAGTACCGGCGTGCTCTGATCGCTCAGCCAGCGGGTCTTCTCCAGGCCTGTCCATTTCAACCAGGCGTGGAAATCGATACCCAGGAAGCGCTGGGGAACGAAACGGATTGCCTCCCGTGTCGCCAGCGTGGTGTCGGCCACCTGAGCCAGCTCGTGGGCGATCTGGACGGCCGAATTGGCCGCACCGATCACCACCACGCGTTGCCCTCGGAAGGGCTCGACGTTCCGATAGTCCGCGCTGTGCAGCTGCCGACCTTGAAAACGGTCGAGTCCTGGAATTGCCGGCCAGTGCGGACGACTGAATGCCCCGGAGGCCACGATGACGGATTTTGCGCTGAAGCATTGACCGTCCGCCGACCGTAGCTCGAATCCGTCCTCCGACCGCAGCACCTGGGTTATCTCGGTGTTCTGTCGGACGGGTAGCTGGAACCGGCTCGCGTACTGTTCCAGGTAGTGCACCACCTCGTCCCGGCTCGGGTAATGCGTAGGCGTACCGGGAAAGGGCAGGCCAGGGAGGGACGAATAGGCTGCCGGCGAAAAGAGTTCCAGGTTGTCGTAGTAGTTGCGCCAGTTCCCTCCAGCGCGGGGCTGCTTGTCCAGGATGAGGAATTTCAGGCCCTGCCGTTGCAGGTGCCAGCCGCAAGCCAATCCTGCCTGTCCGGCGCCGATGACAATCACGTCCTGCGCTGGGGTTGTTGTGTTCATATGTGCGTACTCATGCACCTATTGTGGCAAATAAAAAGGAACTCATGCCCCGCCTGGACAGCACAGCGCGGCAATGCTTCGGGTGTGTTGGAGGATGGATTCCAGGCGCGTGACGATGGCCGGGCCGTCGACCTCGTAGAACACCTGTCGACCAGCCTTGGTTGCTCGCACGATGTTCGCCTCCAGAAGTACCTGGAGATGGCGGGACACCACCGAGCGTTCCTGCGGCAGATCCGCAGCGATTTCGCTGACGTCCGCACGACCAAGCTGCATGACGCGCTTGAGCACCGCCACTCGGGACGGTTCGCAGAGCGCTTTGAAGAACGCACTATCCAGCGATTCGATGGCCGCTTCGATGGCGTGGGTGCGGGTCATGGCAGGCGTGTTCATGTTGAGACTATATGTGCGCACGCATGCACATGTAAAGCCTCCGGCTGAAGCGCAAGCTGGCGGCGCGTGGGGTGCAGGAGTGTTCTCGAGCGTACGCGCTCCTACGGGGTAGGACGCGCTGATTTGGTGGCAAAGGGTGAGATAGTCCTTCAAGGTTTTCTCATCGGCGGCCTTTACCGTCATTCCTTCCGGGCCGGTGCCCACATCGGTGAACTGCTTGGCCGGCTCACCGTGCTCCTTTAAATCCTTCAGTTCCTGGGAGCCTTCGCGGAACACCCAGAGGCGGCCATCTTCCACTTCGGTTACGAAACCCGGCTTGTCGAACTGGCTGGCAAAGGTGGTGCCGGCAAACAGGCTGGTCAGCAGCAGCGCGCTCAGGGTGAGTTTTTTCATTGCACGCTTCCTGTGCGGGGTTGAGGTGCGACAGAACCTAAGTCCGCTGTCATGACAGATTCATGACGATATATGAATATGCGATTAACCGAATGTTCGGGTGCAAGGGAACGCAGAAATACCCACGGGAGTTCGCTTTGACGACCTTCCTGGCGAGTCTCAATCCGTTTAGCCCGGTAGGTTGGCCGAACGGCTTTACCTTGCATTCGAAAAATCATATATTCGAAAAACCATATCTATCTTAGAGATTGGTCATGACTTCCAAGCCCCGCGTACTGTTCGTTTGCGTCGCCAATGCCGCTCGTTCCCAGCTTGCCGAAGCGCTGCTTCGTCATGCCGCCTCGGAGCACTTCGAAGCTTTTAGCGCCGGGACTGAGCCAGGAGGGATCGACCCGCGCACCTTGGAAGAGTTGCAGCATCTGGGCATCAGCACGGCGGGCTTGCGCAGCAAGTCCATCGACGAGTTTGCCGGCGAGCGCTTCGACTACGTCATCACCCTGTGCGACAAGTCGGCGCTGGAATGCCGCGCATTGCCCGGCGCGGGCGAGGTGCTGGCCTGGCACTTCGAAGACCCGGTGACCAGCACCAAGCCCGATGCCTTCCGGCACACCGTTCAAGAGATCCACGAACGCATCAAGATGTTCGTGCTGGTGAAAACCAAACGTTGAGACCGCCATGGCCGACCATCTGACTCCCACCACTGTTTTCAAATGCCTCGCGGACGAAACCCGTGTCCGCCTCATGCTGCTCATCACTCGCGAGGACGAATTGTGCGTCTGCGAACTCACCTGCGCCCTGGATGAGAGCCAGCCGAAGATTTCTCGCCATCTGGCGCAGTTGCGCACCTGTGGCTTGCTGGCGGATCGACGCCAGGGCCAGTGGGTGTACTACCGCTTGCACCCCAGTCTGCCGGACTGGGTGCATGGCGTGCTGACCACCGTGCTCGACGCCAACAAGCACTGGCTGAGCCCCGATTCGAAGCGCCTTGATGGCATGGGGAATCGCCCTGAGCGAGCGGCTGCCTGCTGCTGAGTGTGCGCATTTGTTCCGTTTGGCCAACCCGGATTGATCGATGAAAGTCCTGTTCCTCTGCCCCGCCAACAGCTGCCGCAGCATCCTCTCCGAGGCCGTGTTCAACCACCTGGCTCCGGCTGGCTTCAAGGCCTTCAGTGCCGGCAGTCAACCGAAGGGGGCTGTTCATCCCCTGAGCATCCGCACCCTGGAGAAAGCGGGCAGGAATCAATGCCGCGTTCGAGGCCACGCTGGAACGGATCGAAACCCGGGTGCGGGCTTTCCTGGCGCTCCCGCTCAAGCGAATCAGTGCCGAACAGCTGAAAGCCGAACTCGCCCTGATCGGCACCCTCTGATAGCGGAGACATGACCATGAGCAAGAGCCGTCTCGCCTTCCTGGATCGATACCTGACGGTCTGGATCTTCCTGGCCATGGCGTTGGGCGTGGGCCTCGGCAGCCTGTTCGAGGGCCTGCCCGGTTGGTTGAACAGCCTGTCCGTAGGCTCCACCAATGTCCCCATTGCCATCGGTCTGATCGTGATGATGTACCCGCCGTTGGCCAAGGTGCGCTACGAGGAGTTGCCGCAGGTCTTCAAGGACAAGCGCATCCTCGCCCTGTCACTGGTGCAGAACTGGGTAATCGGCCCGGTACTGATGTTCGTGCTGGCGATAGTGTTCCTGGCAGACAAGCCCGAGTACATGACCGGCCTGATCCTCATCGGCCTGGCCCGTTGCATCGCCATGGTGCTGGTGTGGAACCAGATCGCTGGCGGCAATAGCCAGTACGTGGCCGGGCTGGTGGCCTTCAACAGCGTGTTCCAGATCCTGTTCTTCAGCGTCTATGCCTGGATCTTCCTGGGCTTGCTGCCGCCGTTGTTCGGCCTGGAGGGCAGCGTGATCCAGACCAGCTTCGTCGATATTGCCGAGTCGGTGCTGATCTACCTGGGCATTCCGTTCCTGGCCGGCTTCCTGACTCGCAAGCTGCTGATCGCGAAGCGGGGCGAAGACTGGTATCGCGAGCGCTTCATTCCCCGGATCAGCCCGCTGACCCTGGTGGCCTTGCTGCTGACCATCGTCGCAATGTTCAGCCTCAAGGGCGACAGGGTGCTGCAACTGCCGCTGGATGTGCTGCGCATTGCCATCCCGCTGACGATCTACTTCGTGGTGATGTTCTTCCTCAGTTTCTCGATGGGCAAATTGCTCGAAGCCGACTATCCGCGCACCACCGCGCTGGCCTTCACCGCTGCCAGCAACAACTTCGAACTCGCCATCGCCGTGGCCATCGCCACCTTTGGCCTGGCCTCTCCGGTGGCCTTCGCCACCGTGATCGGCCCCCTCGTGGAAGTCCCGGTCTTGATCTCCCTGGTGGGCGTGGCCTTGTGGCTGAAACGCCGCTGGTTCGATCAGCCGAAGGGCTCTCTGGCTCAGGAGTAACACCATGATTGAAGATTCCATTCCCAACCTTGAAACCGGTCTGATCGATCTACCGAAGCTGGACAAGCTCGGCGGTCAACTCTCGGCCACCCACAAACCGCGCATCCTGCTGCTCTATGGATCGACCCGCGAGCGCTCCTTCAGCCGCCTGCTGACGCACGAAGCGGCACGCCTGCTGGAGCTGTTAGGCGCCGAAACCCGCATCTTCGACCCGTCGGGACTGCCCTTGCCCGATGACGTGGCGGACAGCCACCCCAAGGTGCAGGAACTGCGGGAGTTGGTGCTCTGGTCGGAGGGCCAGGTGTGGTGTTCGCCGGAGCGCCACGGTGCCATGACCGGCGTGTTCAAGGCACAGATCGACTGGATTCCGCTGGCCATGGGGGCGATCCGTCCGACCCAGGGCAAGACCTTGGCGGTGATGCAGGTCTGCGGGGGTTCCCAGTCCTTCAACGTGGTCAACCAACTGCGGGTGCTGGGCCGCTGGATGCGCATGTTCACCATCCCCAACCAATCCTCGGTGCCGAAGGCCTACCTGGAATTCGACGAAGCCGGGCGTATGAAACCGTCCTCCTTCTACGACCGCGTCGTGGACGTAATGGAGGAGCTGGTGAAGTTCACCCTGCTGTTGCGCGAGCGCTCGGACTACCTCGTCGACCGCTATTCCGAGCGCAAGGAGACGGCTGAAGAGCTGTCCAAACGCGTCAATCAACCTTCCATCTGATCGCAGGATGCCCGCTACATGACTCACCCGTTTGATGTACTGAGCGTGCCCGGTCTTCACGGCACACTGCTCTTCACGCCGTGCCCCGGCACCAAAGCGACCTCTCTCGATGAGGCGCTGGAAACACTCAAGCAATCAGGTGCCGCCGCTGTCCTGACGCTGATGCCGCTGAGCGAACTCGCCGCCAATGGCGTCGAGCAGATGGCCCAGCGCTGTGAGCAATTGGGGTTGGGCTGGTTCCACCTGCCGGTTGCCGATGAGCAGGTGCCGCTCGACGATTTCACCCTGGCCTGGAATCGCTCGAAGCAGCAGATTCTTGACCTCCTGGCGCGTGGCCAAGGCCTCGCCATCCACTGCAAAGGCGGTTCGGGCCGTACCGGACTCATTGCGGCGCGCATCCTGATCGAGGCTGGAGTGCCGCGCACCGAGGCCATCTCCCTGGTGCAAGCCCTGCGCCCCAAAGCCATTCAACACCCGGCGCATGTCGACTGGATCAGCCACTTCGACGCAGCCCACTGACCCACGCATTCACCAGAGAACACGAGCATGAGCATCAAAGTCGGTATCAACGGTTTCGGTCGTATCGGTCGCCTGGCGCTGCGCGCCGCGTGGGATTGGTCGGAGTTCGAGTTCGTCCGCATCAACGACGTCGCGGGCGATGCCGCAACCCACGCGCACCTGCTGAACTTCGACTCGGTGCACGGTCGCTGGAATCACGAAGCGAGTGCCGAGGGCGATTGTGTGGTGATTGATGGCAAGCGCATTCAGGTCACCGCGAACAAGGCCATTGCCGACACCGACTGGTCGGATTGCGATCTGGTGATCGAAGCCAGCGGCAAGATGAAGGCCATTGCCGTCCTCCAGGCTTACCTGGACAAGGGTGTGAAACGAGTCGTGGTGAGTGCCCCGGTGAAGGAGAAGGGCGCACTGAACGTGGTCATGGGTGTCAACCAGCACCTGTTCAACGCCGCCGAGCACCGCATCGTCACGGCGGCCTCCTGCACCACCAACTGCCTGGCCCCGGTGGTCAAGGTGATCCACGAGAAGCTGGGCATCCGCCACGGCTCGATCACCACCATCCACGACCTGACCAACACCCAGAGCATCCTCGACCAGCCGCACAAGGATCTGCGCCGCGCCCGTGCCTCGGGCATGAGCCTGATCCCCACCACCACCGGCTCGGCCACCGCCATCGCGGAAATCTTCCCCGAGCTGCGCGGTCGCCTGAACGGCCATGCGGTGCGGGTGCCGCTGGCCAATGCCTCGCTGACCGACTGCGTGTTCGAGGTGGAGCGCGCGACCACGGTGGAGGAGGTCAACGGGCTGCTCAAGGCGGCTGCCGATAACGAGCTGAAGAACATTCTCGGCTTTGAGGAGCGCCCGCTGGTGTCCATCGACTACCGCACCGACCCGCGCTCGTCGATCATCGATGCGCTGTCGACCATGGTGGTCAACGGTACCCAGGTGAAGCTCTACGCCTGGTACGACAACGAATGGGGCTACGCCAACCGCACCGTCGAGCTGGCCCGGCTCGTCGGCCTGGCGGGCTGACAGGGACGAGCGGCGGTCATGAAAGCCTTGTCAGCCCACTCCCCACAAGTGCGCCAATACCTGCTGGTCACCGGCAACTACTGGGCCTTCACCCTCACCGACGGCGCCTTGCGCATGCTGGTGGTGCTGCACTTCCACGGCCTGGGCTTCACGCCGCTGCAGATCGCCGCGCTGTTCCTCTTCTACGAAATCTTCGGCGTTATCACCAACCTGGTGGGCGGCTACCTGGGCGCGCGCCTGGGCCTGAACCGCACCATGAACATCGGCCTCGGGATGCAGGTCGTCGCGCTGCTGATGCTCACCGTACCAGCAGCCTGGCTCAGCATTCCCTGGGTGATGGGCGCCCAGGCGCTGTCGGGGATCGCCAAGGACCTCAACAAGATGAGCGCCAAGAGTTCGATCAAACTCCTGGTGCCCGACAGCCAGCAAGGCACGCTGTACCAGTGGGTGGCCATCCTCACCGGCTCGAAGAACGCCCTCAAGGGCGTGGGCTTCTTCCTCGGCGGTGCCTTACTCGCCCTGCTGGGCTTCAAGGGCGCGGTTTTGGCCATGGCGGCGGTGCTCGCGCTGATCTGGCTCAGCAGCCTGCTGATGCTGACAAAGGATCTGGGCAAGGCCAAGGCCAAACCGAAGTTCCGCGACATGCTTTCCAAGAGCCGGGCGATCAATATCCTCTCGGCGGCGCGGCTGTTCCTCTTCGGCGCCCGTGACGTCTGGTTCGTGGTGGCCTTGCCGGTCTACCTGAGCACGGTGTTCGGCTGGGACTTCTGGCGGGTCGGTGGCTTTCTCGCGGCCTGGATCATCGGCTACGGCATCGTCCAGTCGCAGGCGCCGGCCATCACCGGTAAACGGCGAGGCCAAGTGCCGGATGGGCGCGCCGCCTTCGTCTGGGCGAGCGCGCTGGCGTTGTTGCCGGCTGCCATCGCTATCGGGCTTTCGGCGGGGTGGCCCGCGCAGGTCGTGCTGCTGGGGGGCTTGATGCTATTCGGCGTGTTGTTCGCGGTGAACTCGTCCCTGCACAGCTACCTGATCGTCAGCTACGCCAAGGAGGACGGGGTGTCGCTGGACGTGGGCTTCTACTACATGTCCAACGCCCTGGGCCGGCTGGTCGGGACGTTGCTGTCCGGTTGGGTGTTCCAGGGCCATGGGCTAGAGGCTTGTCTGTGGATCTCTACCTTATTCGTCCTTTTGGCAGCATTGATTTCCGCTTCTCTGCCTAGGCATTCGTAAGACACGTGAGTTGCACCTAAGCCATCGGCTTCAGTAACGCTTTAAAAGCGACCGCTTTGGCCGATAGCCGTCTACCCAGAGCACGCCTACAGATCGATCCATCCCGTCTCTTCGCACCTCAATTAATGCCCCGCTCAGGAGCATGCCCGATGCGCAGGCCAGCAGGCCTTCATTACTTGCATGGCCCCGCTGGGTTTTGCTGAGCTCGCGGAACGCCACCTGATCCATCCTCGGTCTGACATTGATTCCACCACAAAAAGCTGGCCCGCCATTCCCCGGATCGTTCGCTCCCCGTCGTCCATCCGGACGATTCCCCGCCCGGCGCAACTCGCCAGACTCCTTCCCAGCCCAAGAATCACCAGAAGGCAGCCTTATGGAATTCGCGTTCAGCGATGAGCAGGAGATGATCCGCGAGTCCGCCGAGAGCTTTCTCGCGGATGTATCCGATTCCGCCGCCGTGCGTGCGGCCATGGCTACCGAGCTGGGTCATGACCCTGTGCTCTGGCGGCGACTGTGCAGCGAGATGGTCTGGCCGGCCATCCATATCCCCGAGCAGTACGGCGGCCTCGGCCTGGGCTTCGTCGAGCTGGTCATCCTGCTGGAGCAGATGGGCCGGCGCCTGCTCTGTTCGCCCTTTTTCTCCACGGCCTGCCTGGCCACTCCGGCGCTGCTGCTGGCTGGCAACGAGGCGCAGAAGGCACGCTGGTTGCCGCAACTGGCCGAAGGCAGCCTGACCGCCACCCTGGCCTACGCCAGCAATGACAGGAACGGCCTGGACGCCGTACAGGCCAGCTTCCGCAAGGAGGGCGATGGTTTCGTGATCGACGGCTGCCTGCGCCAGGTGGTGGACGGCCACAGCGCCGGCCTGCTGATCGTCGCCGCGCTTGGTGCCCAGGGCATCGGCCTGTTCGCGGTGCCCGCCGACACGCCCGGCCTCCGCCGTCGCCTGCTGCCGACCCTGGACCAGACCCGCAAGCTGGCCGAGCTGGACTTCACCCAGGTCTATCTCGAGGCCGATGCCCAACTGGGCACGCCGGGGCAGGGCGGCGAATTGCTGGAGAAGGTCCTGCAGCTGGCCTGCGTGGCCCTGGCCGCGGAACAGGCCGGCGGCGCCCAGCAGGCGCTGGACCTGACCCTGGCCTACACCGCCGAGCGCCAGCAGTTCGGCCGCGCCATCGCCAGCTTCCAGGCCATCAA
>RCUR01000174.1_pt1 | contig 21722 bp, 19 predicted proteins | sample 2166151 | NCBI WGS metagenome assembly RCUR01 (sample SAMN09932785, study PRJNA488358) | compost metagenome | isolation source: compost soil in an enriched community | place: Germany: Experimental Botanical Garden
CCCCGGCGTACCTGGGCGTGACCAGTACGGCCAGCCTGACTCCGGCCTGTGGCGCATTCAGTTATCAGGGGCAGACCATCAATTTTGCCGGTGGGCAGCCGGGGATCGTGGTCACCGGCTACAACCGCCAGGGCGAGGTGACGCGCAACTACGACCGCGAGCCGTTCTGGCGGCTGGCGCCGCCCGCGCGCGAGGCCTACAGCTTCAGCGATGTGAGCAAGCCGAATTTGGCCGCACGCCTGCAGAGCCTGGGTGATACGCAGGCGCTGGCAGTGGCGGACAGCGGCGCTGCCGACGGCAGCCGCGCTTTCGACTGGCGAGCCGAAGGCGCGAGGCTGGCCGATGCGCTGCTCTGGCAACTGCCGTCGCCGCCCACGGCCGAGGATCTGCCGTTCGTGCTGACCTCTGCCGGCACGCATGTGCAGCTGAAGTTGCTTGCCGGCCAGCTCAGCGATGCTGACGGTATCTGCTACCGCGGCAGCGACGGCAGTGCGGCCACCTGCCAGGACTTCGTCCATGCCTTCGGTGGCACCGAGGTACGCCTGGGCCGTCTGCGCATCGACGCGGCCAGTGGTCCGGAGAACCAGGCACTGGATCTGCCGTATTGGCTGGAAAGCTGGCAGGATCCAGGCAGCGGCCCGGTGTTCGGCGCGGCGGCGGGCGACAGCTGTTCGTTGGCGGCGCTGGGCGATGTGGTGCTGTCCGGTTTCACCGGCGACCTGCTGGCGAGCCATTTCCCGACGCCGCCTGGCACATTGGCTGCGGCGACTGGGACGCCGCTGCCGACCGGCGTTATTCACCTACCGGCGCCGAACCACAAGGGCAGCGCACTGGCGAGCCTCTCCGGCCTGAATGGCGCGACCCCGGCGCTGCCCTGGCTGCTGTTCGACTGGAATGGCGACGGCACGGCCGAGGCGCCTTCGGCACGGGCGACCTTCGGCGTGCTGTCCAGCCAGCGCGCCCTGATCTTCCGCCGCGAAGTCTATCGCTGAGCCTGCCCTTTCCCGGTGCGAGCGCACAATCCGTGTGCGGGAGGCGACAGTCTGGAGACTATCCGACAGTCCGCTTTCCCTTGCTCTAGAGCCTCTCCCGCTGGCGGAAGGGGATGCGACAGACCCACCAGACACGAAAAAGCCCCGGATCGCGCTGCAATCCGGGGCTTTGGGTATAAAAGGGGGAATCCCCGGCCTGCCTGTACCGTGGTCCCCGAAACTGGGTACGGTACTCAATGCACATGACATGCCAATTACAGCGGGTGAGTTATTTTTCCTGTGCTGTGGCGGCCGTGCGCTCCGGAATCCGCGTCAGCAGCAGGGCCAGCAGGCTGCCGATGCCGGTGGCGCCCATGATCAGGCTCATCGGCAGCGGGCTGCCGTCGTGCAGGGCGCTGACCAATGCGCTGGCGGTGGTGCCGAGGCCGAACTGCAGGGCTACCGCCAGGCCGGCGGCGGCGCCAGCCTGCTTATGGAAGCGCGCCAGCAGGCTGGCCACGCAGTTGGCGCCGAGCATGCCGGTGACGCTGACGTAGAACAGCAGGCAGACGACGATGGCAGTCAGGCCGCCAAGGCCGCTGGCGCCGAGAATGGCCAGCGCCAGGCCGGACAGGGCGGCGATGCTGGCGCCGAACACCAGCATGCGCTGCGGGCCGAGGCGGGTGACCAGGCGGGCGTTGAGCAGGGTGGCGACGATGATGCCGCCGACATTCAGGCTGAACAGCCAGGCGTACTGCTGCGGTGACACGCCGAAATACTGGATGTAGACGAACGGTGAGGCGGTGATGAAGGCGAACATGCCACCGAACGACAGGCCCATGCACAGGATGTAGCCGAGCGCCTGCGGCTGCACGGCGATATGCCCGTAGGCGCGGAACACGGCGCCGACCGAGGCGCCGCGGGCGTCGGTCGGATGGGTTTCCGGGATCTTCCAGGCGACGGCCAGCAGGCACAGGCCGGCGAAGACCATCAGCACCACGAACAGCGAGCGCCAGCCGGCCAGCAGGATCAGGTAGCCACCGATCAGCGGGGCGATCAGGGTGGCGAACATGGTCACCAGGTGCATCAGCGACAGCACTCGCGCGGCGTCCTTGAGCGGGAACAGGTCGCGGACGATGGTGCGCGCCAGTACCGAAGCGCCGGCGCCGCCGAGAGCCTGAAGGATGCGCCAGAACACCAGCTGCTCGGCCTTGGCGGCGAGGGTGCAACCGATGCTGGCGAGCATGTACAGGGCGATGCCGCCGAGCAGCAGCTTGCGCCGGCCGAAGCGGTCGGACAGCGGACCGTAGACCAGCATGCCGGCGCACAGGCCGGCGAGGAACACGCTGATGGTCAGCTGGATCTGCGATTCCGGAGCGCCGAGGTCCTGGGCGATCAGCGGCAGGCTTGGCAGGTACATGTCGATCGACAGCGGGCCGAAGGCCACCAGCGCGGCCAGCAGGACGATCAGGCGTTGGGGATTGGCTACGGCGGGGGGCATGCGATCTCCATCAGGGTGCCGGGGTGTGTACATCTATAAAGAAGAAGGCCGCCCGGAGGCGGCCTTGAAGTCTACCGGCTACAGGGTGAGTAGCCAGAGGCTGATGCCAGGGAACAGCGCCAGCAGGATGATGCGCAGGATGTCCGAGGCGAGGAACGGCAGCACGCCCTTGGCAGTCTCGGTGAATGGCACATCGGCCGCGGCACGCTGGACGATGAACAGGTTCATCCCCAGTGGCGGCGTGATCAGGCCGATTTCCACCACCATCAGGGCGAGGATGCCGAACCAGATCGACTTCGAGGACTCATCCAGGCCGAAGAAGTCCAGGCCCATGATCATCGGGTAGAAGATCGGGATGGTCAGCAGGATCATCGCCAGCGAGTCCATCACGCAACCGAGGATCAGGTAGGTCACCAGGATGGCGAGCAGTACCAGCATCGGCGCCATGCCGCTGTTCTTCACCCACTCGGCCAGTTCGGTGGGCATCTGGGTCAGCGCCAGACCGGAGTTGAGCAGGTCGGCGCCGAGCAGCACGAGGAAGATCATCGCGGTGGTTTCCGCGGTGCCGAGCAGGCTGGTGCGGATGCCTTCCCAGCGCATGCCGCCCTGGATCACCGCAAGGATGCCGCAGGCCGCGGCGCCGATCGAGGCTGCCTCGGTGGGGTTGGACCAGCCACCGTAGATGCCGACGATCACCACCACGAACACGCCGATCACCGGCAGCACATTGACGAAGGCCTTGAGGCGCTCGACCGTGCTGGCCTTGGCCTGCTCGTGGTCGTGACCGCCCTCGCGGCCGACCATGATGCGCAGCACGACCATGTAGCCGATGGCGGCGAGGATGCCGGGAATCACCGCGGCGACGAACAGCTTGGCGATCGACTCCTGGGTCAGCACCGCATAGATGATCAGCGGCACCGACGGCGGAATCAGGATGCCCAGGGTGCCGCCGGCCGCCACGGTGGCGGTGGCCAGGCGGCCGGAGTAGTTGTGCCGGCGCAGTTCCGGCAGGGCCACGTGGCTCATGGTCGCCGCCGTGGCCAGCGAGGAGCCGCAGATCGCGCCGAAGCCGGCGCAGGCACCGATCGCCGACATGCCCAGACCACCCTTCCAGTGGCCGACGAAGGCCGCCGCGCAGCGGAAGATCGAGCGCGACAGGCCGCCGTGGGTGGCGAACTGACCCATCAGCACGAACAGCGGAATCACCGCCAGGTCGTAGTTGGACAGCCGCGAGTAGGTCAGGTTGTTGAGGGTGAACAGCAGCGAGGAGAAATCGCCGGCGTTGACCGCCAGGAAGCAGGCCGCGCCGCCGATCAGCATGGTGATGCCGATGTGCACGCGCAGCACCAGCAGGGTCATGGTGATGGCCAGGGCAATCAGGCCGAGACTCAGACCGCTCATGCGCGACCTCCGGGCAAGCAGATCAGATCATGGATACGCGCGGCCGAGCAGGCAGCCAGCAGGATCAGGCTGGGGACGATCAGCATCAGCGGAATCCACAGGGGAATCGACAGCAGGGTGGAGACGTCGCCGTACTCTATGTTGTCGAGCATCTGCAGGCCGGTGCGCCAGGCGAGGATCAGCGCGGCGAGCAGGCACAGCAGGTGGGCGAAGATGTCCAGGGCGCGCACCACGGTGTCGGGCATCTTCATGGTGAAGGCGTCGACCTTGATGTGGGTGCCCCGCAACTCGCACAGCGGCAGGAAGGCGGCGATGGCAATGGACGCACCGATTTCCATCAGCTCGATGTCGCCGCGGATCGGGGTGGAGAACAGTTTGCGGCCGATGATCGAGATCAGCGACATGTTGATGAGCAGCAGCAAGACCAGTCCGCCAGCCAGGGCAAAGCCCTGGGTGACGTAATGCAGAGCACGGCGGAATACGCCGTGCTCTGGGGTCAAGCCGCTCTCGAAGGACAGCGACTCATTCATCACAGATTACCGAGTGGAGGAGGACAGGTTGCGGGCGCCTTCCACAAGCGCCTTGCCGTCGATTCCCTTCTCGCTGATTTCCTTGGCCCAGGCATCGGCTACGCCGGCAGCCGCATCCTGCATGGCCTTGTAGTTGGTTGCGTCGATGGCGATCATGCCTTCAGCCGGAGTGGCCTTGCGGGCATCGTCCATGGCCTTGTCCCAGGCCGTGGCGAAGCGCTCGGAGAGGGCCTTGCCGCTGTTGCGGTCGATGATTTCCTGCAGGTCCTTGGGCATGCTGTCGAACTTCTTCTGGTTCATCAGCATGGTCAGCACGGTATAGCCGATAGCGTGCTGGCCTTCCGGCGCGACGCTGTGGTACTGGGTCACTTCGTTCAGCTTGGTGGCCGGAACCACTTCCCAGGAGGCGAGGGCACCGTCGACCACGCCCTTGGAGATGGCTTCGGTCATCTGCGCCGGCGGCATGCTCACCGGAGTGGCGCCGAGGGCTTCGAGGGTCTTGGCCGCGGTACGGCTGGAGGCGCGCAGCTTCAGGCCGGACAGGTCGGCGAGGGTCTTCACCGGCTTGCCGCGGACATGCAGGTCCATGCCGCCGTCACCGAACAGGGAGAGCATCTTGTAGCCCTTGAAATCGTCCTTGGCGTACTGCTCGTAGAAGCTCCAGATCAGCTCGTTACCGGCCTTGCCGCCGTAGGGCAGCATGAACGGCAGTTCGAGGGCCTCGACGCGCGGGAACTTGCCGGCGGAGTAGGCCGGAGCGGTCCAGACGATGTCGGCCACGCCGTTGCGCACCATGTCGGGCAGTTTGGCGGGAGTACCGCCCAGCTGCATCGACGGGTACAGCTGGCACTTGATGCGATCGTTGGATTCCTGGCGCAGCTGCTCGCACCACGGCTCGATGATGTTGACTTGAGCGTTGGAGGTGGAAGGCAGGAAGTGCGCAACCTTCAGGGTGTAGCTATCAGCAGCTTGAGCGGCAGCGGCAGCGCTGATGGAGACGGCGAGGGCAACGAGTTTCAAGGTTCTCATGGGATACTCCCGTTTATTGTTGTCCCCAGATTAGTAACATGTTAATCGAATCGCTGCATCAAAATTCTGCAAGAAATCCGACCGATGCTTACAGGCTCCGGGTAACGAGTGGATCGGGGCCGAGGATGAAAGGCGGTGGGCTCTGCAGGCATGTCCCGGAAGCCCAGAACAGCGTAGCTGAGCAACCCGGCCTGCGCCTACCCCAGGCGCAGGGGCGGCCGCTTCATCTCGTGCTCTTGCGGTTTTTCACTCACGGCCCACGCAAGATTTGCGCGGATCCGCTTGCTGGGCAGCTGGCCGCAAGAGGCTTTCGTTAACAAGTTAACCTTTCAATCGTGAGACAGTCGGCGGGCAACGTCAAGTCATGCCAAAGGAGGGGGCGGGGGATCTTGCTGTTCGCTGAAATCGCTTCATGCTTGGCCGGTCGCTTTTTCGCTGTTTTCTTATGCGCAGGAAAGGCGTCGAAGAGCCCGTTTAGAGCAAAAAAATTTGTTAACGAATTGATACGATGGTACAAGGCGCCTCCGCCCCCCGACCAGCTGCCGGTCAAAGGGGTGACCATCGATTGATCGAATAAGTCCCCGTGGAGACAAAAAAACAATGATCAAGACCTCTCAGCGTTCCAAGCTGGCCCTGGGCATCCTCGCTGCCGCCATGGCCGTTCCTGCTGTATCCCAGGCTGCCCTGGTCGAAGACAGCAAGGCCAGCCTTGAGCTGCGCAACATGTATCTGAATCGTGATTTCCGCTCTGGCTCGCAAGCTCCGTCCTATGGCGAGACCTGGGGCCAGGGCTTCATCGCCAAGTTCGAGTCGGGCTACACCGACGGCGTCGTCGGTTTCGGCGCCGACGCCATGGGTCTGCTGGGTGTCAAGCTGGACTCCAGCAAAGGCAATACTGCGGGCAACATGCTGCCCGTGGGCGCCAGCGGCGAGCCGGCCGACGAGTACAGCGAGCTGGGTCTGACCGCCAAGGCGCGCATTTCCAAGAGCGAGCTGAAGGTCGGCACGCTGCAGCCGGTCCTGCCGGTGGTGCAGTACAACAATACCCGTCTGCTGCCGGGCAGCTACGTTGGCGGCATGCTGAGTTCTCAGGATATCGCCGGCCTGACCCTGAATGCCGGTCGCCTGACCGAGTACAACCTGCGCGACTCCAGCAACAACGAAGAATTCGCCTCCAACGTCGACAACTTCGACTTCGCCGGTGGCAGCTACGCCTTCAATCCGCAGCTGACCGCCAGCTACTACTACGGCGATTTCGACAACGTCTACAAGCAGCACTTCGGCGGTCTGGTACACAAGCTGCCGCTGGGCGAAGGGCTGAGCCTGACCACCGACCTGCGCTACTTCAACTCCCAGGATCAGGGCGAAAATCCGGCCACCATCGACAACGACATGTACCAGGCCATGTTCACCCTGGGCGTCAGTGGTCACAAGTTCGGTCTGGCCTACCAGGACCTGTCCGGTGACGGCGTCTTCCCGTTCATTACCGGTGGCGATCCCTACAGCCAGAACCTGTCCACCTTCTGGACCTTCAACCGTCAGGAAGAAGACGTCTGGCAGGCCCGCTACGACTACGATTTCGCCTCCGTCGGCATTCCGGGTCTGGCCTTCATGACCCGCTACGTCAGCGGTTCCAACATCGAGAGCGCCGCCAGCAACGATGGCAAAGAGTGGGAGCGCGATACCGACATGGTCTACACCCTGCAGAGTGGTGCCATGAAGGGGCTGCGTTTCCATCTGCGCAATGTGACCTACCGCGTGGCCGACGTGACCGGTGGTCGCGACGTCGACGAAAACCGCGTAATCGTCAGCTACACCCTGCCGCTGCTCTAACCAGCACCCGGTAGTCTGAAAAAGCCCGCCTCACCGGCGGGCTTTTTCGTTTCCGCCCCCTCACTCCAGGCGCTCGCCCTCGCGGCTGCGGTATTCGCTGGGCGTCATGCCGGCCTCGCGGCTGAAAAAGCGGGTGAAGTAGGCCGGGTCCTTGAAGCCGAGCTGGTAGCCGATCTCGTTCACCGAGCTGGAGGTGAACAGCAGCAGGCGCCGCGCCTCCTGCATCAGTCGCTCGTGCACCAGGCGCTTGGACGGCAGGTCGGCGATGCGCCGGCAGATGTCGTTGAGGCGCGCCTCGGTGACGCCCATGGCCTGCGCATAGCGCGACAGCGGCCAGTGCTCGCGGTAGTGATCCTCGATCTGTGCGTTGAAGCGGTGGAAGATCTGCAGGTTGTCGTGGCGCACGTGCTGGTTCTTCAGCGGGTCGGTGGCCAGGCGCAGCAGGGTGATGAAGATCAGCTGGGTCAGCGCGTGCAGGCTGGCCTGACGCGCCACCTGGTGCTGGGCGAATTCACTGGCAAGCATCTCGAACAGGCGGTTGAGGCGCTCGATCTCCCCTGCGTAGCTGGCGTCCAGCGAGTTCAGCGCCACGCAGGTGGGCGACACCAGGCGCGGCTCGCCGCCCTGGCTGAGGTGCGCCTCGAGCAGCGGCCAGACCAGCTGCTGGCGCACGGTCAGAACATGGCCTTCACTGTCTGGATGAGTGACGAAGGCATGCGGAATGGTCGGCGGGGTGAGGAAGAACAGCGGCGCGCTTTCGCTGTACTGGCGGTCGTCGAGATACACCCGCGCCGCGCCGCTGGTCACGTAGTGGACCTGGAAGAAGCGGTCGTGGCGGTGCACCGGCATGTTGCGGCCGAAAAAGTCGGCGAGCTTGCCCAGCGCCTCGTAGTGGACGTCCTCGTCGGCATATCTTTGGTCGTAGACCTGGCCGATGTTGATGTTCGGAATCGGCTCGTTTTCCCGCATGGCTCGGGCTCTCCCGCCTGTTCTGGGTCGCTTGCATGATACCGCGCGTCGCCGTGACGACGATGAAAGACTTGACCATGATTAACATGTTAATTATAAAGTTCACATGTTAATTGGCCGTCGCCCGACGGCATGGTCATGGTGAGCGCCGGATCCTGTACGCAGGGGTCGGATTCATCCAACTGGTCTGTGGAGAAAGCTGGCATGCGCCGAGCGATGATTGAAGTGGACGGCAAGGTCCTCGAGGCGACGGTTGACGACAAGGGTCAAGCGCTCGTGAATGGCCAGGCCGTCAAGCCTGACGCCTGGAAAGCCCCGTTCAGCGGCACCGTGTTCGGCATCGCGCTGAACTACCAGGGCCTGCTGGACAGCAAGATTGCCGAGTTCAACCAGGACCCGTACAAGACCCCGCCGAAGACCCCGGTGCTGTACATCAAGACCCCGAACACCGTGGTCGGCCACGAAGGCAACATCGTCTTCCCGGCCGGCGTCGACGCCATCCAGGCCGGTCCGGCGCTGGGCGTGGTGATCGGCAAGCGCGCCAGCCGCGTTTCCGAAGCCGAGGCCATGGAGTACGTCGGCGGCTACACCGCGGTCAACGAAGTCACCCTGCCGGAAGTCAGCTTCTACCGCCCGGCGGTCAAGGCCAAGTGCCGCGACACCTTCTGCCCGGTCGGTCCGGTCGTCGTCGACGCCGCCGACATCGCCGATCCGCACGCCCTGGAGATCAAGCTGCTGGTCAACGGTGAAGTCCGTCAGCAGAACAGCACCGCCAACTTCGTGCGTTCGATCCCCGAACTGATCAGCTTCCTCAGCCAGTTCATGACCTTCGAGCCGGGTGACCTGATCATCACCGGCGTACCGGAAGGTCGCGTCGACATCGCCGTCGGCGACAAGGTCGAAGTCGAAATCGCCGGCGTAGGCCGCCTCAGCAATACCGTGGTCGCGGAATAAGGAGCCGGAACATGAAACACGCACGCATCCGTTACCAGGGCGAAGTCCACAACGTCGCCGTCGAGGACAACAACGCCGTCCGTCTGGCCGATGGCACCCTGCTGGCCGAGGATCAGGTCGAGTGGCTGGCGCCGGCCACCGGCAGCATGTTTGCCCTTGGCCTGAACTACGCCGACCACGCCGCCGAGCTGGCGTTCAAGGCGCCGACCGAGCCGCTGGTGTTCATCAAGGCGCCGAACACCTACACCGGCCACCGCCAGATCACCTGGCGTCCGGACAACGTCGCCTACATGCACTACGAGTGCGAGCTGGTGGCGGTGATCGGCAAGACCGCGCGCAACGTCAAGCGCGAGGACGCCCTGGAGTACGTCGCCGGTTACACCGTGTGCAACGACTACGCCATCCGCGACTATCTGGAGAACTACTACCGGCCGAACCTGCGGGTGAAGAACCGCGACTGCACCACTCCGGTCGGCCCGTACATCATCGACCGCAGCCAGATCGCCGACCCGCAGAACCTGACTCTGCGCACCTGGATCAACGGCGAGCTGCGCCAGGAAGGCTCGACCAAGGACATGATCTTCGACATCCCGTTCCTGATCGAATACCTGTCCGCCTTCATGACCCTGCAGCCGGGCGACATGATCGCCACCGGCACCCCGGAAGGCCTGGCCGACGTGGTGCCGGGCGACGAAGTGGTCGTGGAAGTGGAGGGCGTCGGTCGCCTGGTCAACACCATCGTCAGCGAAGCCGATTTCTTCGCCGTCAAGAACGCCGCAGTAGCCAAGTGAGGGTAGAACAATGATCAAGCATTGGATCAACGGCCGTGAGGTCGAGAGCAAAGAAGTCTTCCAGAACCTGAACCCGGCTACCGGCGAAGTGATCTGCGAAGTGGCCAGCGGCGGCGCCGAGGAAATCGCCCAGGCCGTGGCCGCGGCCAAGGAAGCCTTCCCGAAGTGGGCCAACACCCCCGCCAAGGAACGCGCCAAGCTGATGCGCAAGCTGGGTGAACTGATCGACCAGAACGTGCCCAAGCTGGCCGAGCTGGAGACCCTGGACACCGGTCTGCCGATCCACCAGACCAAGAACGTGCTGATCCCGCGCGCCTCGCACAACTTCGAGTTCTTCGCCGAGGTCTGCACCAACATGAATGGTCACACCTACCCGGTGGACGACCAGATGCTCAACTACACCCTGTACCAGCCGGTGGGTGTATGCGGCCTGGTTTCGCCGTGGAACGTGCCGTTCATGACCGCCACCTGGAAGACCGCGCCTTGCCTGGCACTGGGCAACACCGCGGTACTGAAGATGTCCGAGCTGTCGCCGCTGACCGCCAACGAGCTGGGCCGTCTGGCTCTGGAAGCCGGCATCCCGGCCGGCGTGCTCAACGTGGTGCAGGGCTACGGCGCCACCGCCGGTGACGCCCTGGTCCGCCACAACGACGTGCGCGCCATCTCCTTCACCGGCGGCACCGCCACCGGCAAGAAGATCATGGAAACCGCCGGCCTGAAGAAGTACTCCATGGAGCTGGGCGGCAAGTCGCCGGTGCTGATCTTCGAAGACGCCGACCTGGATCGCGCCCTCGACGCCGCGCTGTTCACCATCTTCTCGCTGAACGGCGAGCGCTGCACCGCCGGCAGCCGGATCTTCATCCAGGAAAGCGTCTACGACCAGTTCGTCGCCGAGTTCGCTGCCCGCGCCAAGCGCCTGATCGTCGGCGATCCGCAGGATCCGAAGACCCAGGTCGGCTCGATGATCACCCAGGCGCACTACGACAAGGTGACCGGCTACATCAAGATCGGCATGGAAGAGGGCGCCAACCTGGTCGCCGGCGGTCTCGAGCGTCCGGCCAACCTGCCGGCGCACCTGGCCAAGGGCCAGTTCATCCAGCCGACCGTGTTCGCCGACGTCGACAACCGCATGCGCATCGCCCAGGAAGAAATCTTCGGCCCGGTGGTCTGCCTGATCAAGTTCAAGGACGAGGCCGAAGCGCTGCGTCTGGCCAACGATACCGAGTACGGCCTGGCCTCCTACATCTGGACCCAGGACATCGGCAAGGCCCACCGCCTGGCCCGTGGCATCGAGGCCGGCATGGTGTTCATCAACAGCCAGAACGTGCGCGACCTGCGTCAGCCGTTCGGCGGCGTGAAGGGCTCGGGTACCGGTCGCGAAGGCGGCGAGTACAGCTTCGAGGTGTTCGCCGAGATCAAGAACGTGTGCATCTCGATGGGTAGCCACCACATCCCGCGCTGGGGCGTTTAAGGCTGTCCGCGGCGACCGCCTGACGGTCGCCAGCACCGAAGACGGGCAGCTCCTTCACGGGGGACTGCCCGTTTTCGGCCCTGCACCCCATCCGCATCCACGCCGCGCGCGCCGCTCGCGCCGGCCAACGGGAGAATCGTCATGGGCAAACTTGCTCTGGCTGCCAAGATCACCCACGTTCCCTCCATGTACCTGTCCGAGCTGCCCGGTCCGCGCCACGGCTTTCGCAAGGCGGCCATCGACGGTCACCTCGAGATCGCCCGCCGCTGCCGCGAGCTGAACGTGGACACCATCGTGGTGTTCGACACCCACTGGCTGGTCAACGCCAACTACCACATCAACTGCGGTCCGCACTTCCAGGGCCTGTACACCAGCAACGAGCTGCCGCACTTCATCAGCAACATGGAGTACGAGTTCCCCGGCAACCCGGAGCTGGGCCGCCTGCTGGCCGAAGAGGCCAACCGTCTGGGCGTGGAAACCATGGCCCACGACGCCACCACCCTGGCGCCGGAGTACGGCACCCTGGTGCCGATGCGCTACATGAACGCCGACCAGCACTTCAAGGTGATCTCGGTCTCGGCGCTGTGCACCTCCCACTACCTGGCCGACAGCGCGCGCCTCGGCTGGGCGATGCGCAAGGCGGTGGAAGAGCACTACGACGGCACCGTGGCCTTCCTCGCCAGCGGCTCGCTGTCGCACCGCTTCGCGCAGAACGGCCAGGCGCCGGAGTTCGCCACCAAGATCTGGAGCCCGTTCCTCGAGACCCTCGACCACCGGGTGATCGAGATGTGGGAGGAGGGCGACTGGGACACCTTCTGCACCATGCTGCCGGAGTACGCGGCCAAGGGCCACGGCGAAGGCTTCATGCACGACACCGCGATGCTGCTGGGCGCGCTGGGCTGGACCAAGTACGACGCCAAGGCCGAGGTAGTCACCCCGTACTTCGCGGCTTCCGGCACCGGGCAGATCAACGCGGTATTCCCGGTCACCCCGCAGGACGGCTCGACCATCCCGGCGGCGCAGGCCTCCAACCCGGACTTCATCGCCGCCAGCCGCCTGTAAGGAGTCGCTGCCATGCCCCATCTGGTCCTCTACTACAGCCCCGACATTGAGCGCGACGTCGACGTCGCCGGCCTGTGCCGCGAGCTGGCCGACTGCATGCTCGCCCAGCGCGACGAGACCGGCCGCCAGGTGTTCCCCACCGGCGGCACCCGCGTGCTGGCCTATCCGGCGGCGCACGCCGCGGTGGCCGACGGCAAGGGCGACTACGGCTTCTTCTACGCCAACCTGCGCATGGGTAACGGGCGCAGTGCGGCGGTGCACAAGCAGGTCGGCGACAGCCTGCTGGCGGTGCTGCGTGGCCGCCTCGACGGACTGCTGGCCCAGCGCCCGATCGGCGTGACCCTGCAGATCGACGAAAGCCAGAACCAGGTCTTCGACGCCAAGCACAGCAGCCTGCACCCCCTGTTTACCAAGAATTCCTGAGGTTTCCATGTTTGACGCCCAACTGATCCAGCAAGCCGCCGAACGCCTCGACGCCGCCGAGCGCAACGGCGAGCAGATCCGCCAGTTCTCCCTGGAGAACCCGGACATGACCATCGCCGATGCCTACGCCATCCAGCGCGCCTGGGTCGAGAAGAAGATCGCCGGCGGCCGCAAGATGATCGGCCACAAGATCGGCCTGACCTCGCGCGCCATGCAGGTGTCCTCCAACATCACCGAGCCGGACCACGGCGTGCTGCTCGACGACATGCAGTTCGAGGAAGGCTCGGACATCCCGATGAGCCGCTTCATCGTGCCGCGCGTGGAAGTGGAGCTGGCGTTCATCCTCGGCAAGCCGCTGAGCGGCCCGAACTGCACCATCTTCGACGTGCTGGCGGCCACCGACTACGTGATCCCGGCGCTGGAGATCATCGACGCGCGCATCCACAACGTCGATCCGGAAACCGGCATCACCCGCAAGGTGTTCGACACCATCTCCGACAACGCCGCCAACGCCGGCATCGTCCTCGGTGGCCGCGCCATCCGTCCGCACGACCTCGACCTGCGTCGCGTGCCGGCGATCCTCTACCGCAACGGCGTGATCGAGGAGTCCGGCGTGTCCGCCGCGGTGCTCAACCACCCGGCCAAGGGTGTAGCCTGGCTGGCCAACAAGCTGGCACCCTACGGCGTGACCCTGGAGCCCGGCCAGATCATCCTCGGCGGTTCGTTCACCCGTCCGGTGGCCGCCAAGGCCGGCGACACTTTCCATGTCGACTACGACATGCTGGGCTCCATCTCCTGCCGCTTCGTCTGAGGAACAACCGATGCAGATGCCCGTCAACACCTTCAAGCAGCGCCTGAGCGCCGAACAGCAGATCGGCCTGTGGGTCGGTCTGGCCGACCCGTACTGCGCCGAGCTGGCCGCCAACGCCGGTTTCGACTGGCTGCTGCTCGACGGCGAGCACGCGCCCAACGACCTGCGCGGCCTGCTCGGTCAGCTGCAGGCGGTGGCTCCCTACGCCAGCCAGCCGGTGATCCGTCCGCCGATCGGCGACTCGGTGGTGATCAAGCAGCTGCTCGACATCGGCGCGCAGACCCTGCTGGTGCCGATGGTCGAGTCGGCCGAGCAGGCCGAGGAGCTGGTGCGCGCCATGCACTATCCGCCCAAGGGCATCCGTGGCGTCGGTGCCGCGCTGGCGCGCGCGTCGCGCTGGAACAACATCCCCACCTACCTGGCCGAGGCCGACGAGCAGATGTGCCTGCTGGTCCAGGTGGAAAGCCTCAAGGGCCTGGAAAACCTCGACGCCATCGCCGCGGTTGACGGCGTCGACGGCGTGTTCATCGGTCCGGCCGACCTGTCGGCGGCCATGGGCCATCGCGGCAATCCCGGCCACCCGGACGTGCAGGCGGCCATCGAGGGCGCCATCGCGCGCATCCGCAAGGCCGGCAAGGCTGCCGGCATCCTTTCCGCCGACGAAAAGTTGGCCCGTCGCTACCTGGAACTGGGCTGCGCCTTCGTCGCCGTGGGCGTCGACACCAGCCTGCTGATGCGCTCGCTCAAGGCCCTGGCGAGCAACTTCAAGGGTACTGCACCGGCGCCGGCCGCCGGCGGCAGCAGCGTCTACTGATTTCCTTTCGAGAGATTCGTCATGCAACTGACCGATAACACCCTGCTGCGCACCCAGGCCTTCATCGATGGCCAGTGGGTCGACGCCGACGACGGCGCCACCTTCGCAGTGAGCAACCCGGCCGACCTGTCGCACATCTGCAACGTCGCCTCCGTGGGCGCCGCGGAAACCGAGCGCGCCATCGCCGCCGCCGAGGCCGCCCTGCCGGCCTGGCGCGAGAAGACCGCCAAGGAGCGCTCGGCGCTGCTGCGCAAGTGGTTCGAGCTGATCATGGCCAACCAGGAAGACCTGGCCCGCCTGCTCAGCTGGGAACAGGGCAAGCCGCTGACCGAGAGCCGCGGCGAGATCGCCTACGGCGCCAGCTTCATCGAGTGGTTCGCCGAGGAAGCCAAGCGCATCTACGGCGACGTGATCCCCCACGACAAACAGGGTCGCCGCCTGGTGGTGATCAAGCAGCCGATCGGCGTGGTCGCCGCGATCACCCCGTGGAACTTCCCCAACGCGATGATCACCCGCAAGGCCGGCCCGGCCCTGGCCGCCGGTTGCACCATCGTGATCAAGCCCGCTTCGGAGACCCCGCTGTCCGCCCTGGCCCTGGCCGAGCTGGCCGTGCGTGCCGGCATCCCCGCTGGTGTGGTCAACGTGGTCGCCGGCAACGCCCGCGCCATCGGCGGCGAGCTGACCCGCAACCCGAGCGTGCGCAAGCTGTCGTTCACCGGCTCCACCGGCATCGGCAAGATGCTGATGGCGCAGTGCGCCGACACCATGAAGAAGGTCAGCATGGAACTGGGCGGCAACGCACCGTTCATCGTCTTCGACGACGCCGACCTCGACGCCGCCGTGGCTGGTGCCATGGCCTCCAAGTACCGCAACAGCGGGCAGACCTGCGTGTGCACCAACCGCATGCTGGTGCAGGACGGCGTGTACGACGAATTCGCCAAGCGCCTGGTGGCCGCGGTCAACGCCCTCAAGGTCGCTCCGGCCGGCGAAGCCGGTGCCGAGCAGGGCCCGCTGATCAACGCCAAGGCGGTGGCCAAGGTTGAGGAGCACATCGCCGACGCCGTGGCCAAGGGCGCCAAGGTGCTCGCCGGCGGCAAGCCGCACGCCCTGGGCGGCAGCTTCTTCGAGCCGACCGTGCTCGGCGACGTGACCCCGGACATGCTGGTGGCGCGCGACGAGACCTTCGGTCCGCTGGCGCCGATCTTCCGCTTCAAGACCGAAGCCGAAGCCATCCAGATGGCCAACGACACCGAGTTCGGCCTGGCCTCCTACCTGTACACCCGCGATCTGGGCCGCGCCTGGCGCGTCAGCGAGGCGCTGGAGTACGGCATGGTGGGCGTCAATGAGGGTATCATCTCCACCGAGATTGCTCCGTTCGGCGGCATCAAGGAGTCCGGCACCGGCCGTGAAGGCTCGCACTACGGCATCGACGACTACGTCGAGCTGAAGTACATGTGCCTGGGTATCGGCGGCTGAGTGCGCCACCGCCTTCTGTGGTAAAGCATGGCGCCGCTCCGGATGGGGCGGCGTCGTGTTCGTTTGCGTAGGAACATCATGGCCTCCATGCCCAAGCAAGACCCCTCACTGACCCTGGCCCTGTTGCAGGCGCGCGAAGCGGCGATGAGCTTCTTCCGGCCGTTGCTCAACCAGCACGATCTGACCGAGCAACAGTGGCGGGTGATCCGCATCCTCAGCCAGTACCCGCACGGCGAGCTGGAAAGCCACCAGCTGGCGGAGATGGCCTGCATCCTGCGCCCGAGCATGACCGGCGTGCTGATGCGCCTCGAGCGTGACGGCCTGGTGCGACGCTGGAAGCCGGCCAGCGACCAGCGCCGCCTGTGCGTCAGCCTGACCCCCAAGGGTGTCGAGCTGTTCGAGGAAATGAGCGGTGAGATGAGCCGCCAATACAAGGAAATCCAGCGCCAGTTCGGCCCGGAGAATTTCCAGACCCTGATGCGTCTGCTCCAGGAACTGGGCAAGGTCACCCCCGGCGCGCAGCCCGGCCGCAAGAGCGCCTGAGGCTGCCCGCCGCCGCAGGCATTGCTTGAGGTCTGGTTCCAGATGCCGGCGCACCAGCAGCCCTGCCGGCGATTGCCTTGCCTGCCGCTCGCCTGCTAGCTTCCCCCGCCAGACCGGCCCGCACCGGTCGCGGTCTTCGACTCCCGAAAACAACAACTCATCCGCGAGGTGTCCGATGTTGCGCAACCAACTGTCCCTGTCCCTGGATCTGGCCCTGCTGGCGCTGCCGGCGGTGCTCGCCGAAGCCCGCAATCTGAAAGTGCGCGTCAGCGTGTCGATCGTCGATGCGAGCGGCCAGCTGATCCACCTGGCGCACATGGACGGCGCACCGGCGCCGAGCCGCGACATCGCCCTCGACAAGGCCTGGACCGCCACCGGCTTCGGCGTCGCCACCAGCGCCTGGGAAGAGCGCCTGGCCGGTATGCCGGCCAGCGTGCGCGACGGCCTGCTGCAGCGCCCGCGTCTGGCGATGTTCGGCGGCGGCGTGCCGGTCAAGGTCGAGGGTGCCGTGGTCGGCGCCATCGGCGTGTCCGGCGCCACCGCCGAGCAGGACGAGCAGTGCGCCCAGGCGGGCGTCGATGCCATCCTCGCGGCGCTGAATCAGGCTTAAGCGGCGAGCCCGTCGACGGCTCAGCTGGGAGGTCCGCCTCCGGGGCGAAATTCTTGGCCTCGGAGCGGGCCTGCGGCCCGTGTCGCCGCGAGGTCGCGCCTCCAGCAGGCGACTCCCGGGAAGCCCCTACCTCTGTTCGCTCTGCGGCGTCACCCGCAGGATTTCCTCCACCGTGGTCTGCCCGCTGGCGATCTTCTGCGCGCCGGACAGGCGCAGGCTGCGCATGCCTTCCTTGAACGCCTGGCGGCGCAGGGCGGGCAGGTCGGTGTCGGCCTGGATGTGCTGCTTGACGCTCTCCGACAGCAGCAGAATCTCGTATACCCCGGCGCGGCCGCGGTAGCCGGTGTCGCGGCACTCGTTGCAGCCCACCGCGCGCATGGCGCTGACCGGTGGCGGCGCATTCCACGGCCGGGTCAGCTCCTGCCAGTCGCCCGCCTCGATGGTGTGCGGCGCCTTGCAGTGCGGGCACAGGGTGCGCACCAGGCGCTGGGCCATCACGCCGAGCACGGTGGCCTTGATCAGGTAATGCGGCACGCCCAGCTCGAGCAGGCGGGTGATGGCGCTGGGCGCGTCGTTGGTGTGCAGGGTGGAGAGCACCAGGTGGCCGGTGAGTGCGGCCTGGATGGCCATTTCGGCGGTTTCCAGGTCGCGGATCTCGCCGACCATGATGATGTCCGGGTCCTGGCGCATCAGCGCGCGCACGCCGCTGGCGAAGCTCAGGTCGATGTTGTGCTGCACCTGCATCTGGTTGAAGGCGCCCTCGATCATCTCGATGGGGTCTTCGATGGTGCAGACGTTCACCTCGCTGGTGGCCAGTTGCTTGAGCGTGGTGTAGAGCGTGGTGGTCTTGCCCGAGCCGGTGGGGCCGGTGACCAGGATGATGCCGTTGGGCTGGCCGGTCATGCTCCGCCAGCGCTTGAGGTCGTCGGCCGAGAAGCCCAGCTGGTCGAAGCCCTTGAGCAGCACCTCGGGGTCGAAGATGCGCATCACCAGCTTCTCGCCGAAGGCGGTGGGCAGGGTCGACAGACGCAGTTCGATCTCGCCGCCGTCCGGGGCCTTGGTCTTGACCCGGCCGTCCTGCGGCTTGCGCTTCTCCGCCACGTTCATCCGCCCCAGGCTCTTCAGCCGGCTGACGATGGCCATGGTGACCTGCGGCGGGAACTGGTAGACGTTGTGCAGCACGCCGTCGATGCGAAAGCGCACGGTGCCCTGCTCGCGGCGCGGCTCGATGTGGATGTCGCTGGCGCGCTGCTGGAAGGCGTACTGGAACAGCCAGTCGACGATGTTGACGATGTGCGCGTCGTTGGCGTCCGGCTCCTGATCCTGCGCGCCGAGGTTGAGCAGCTGCTCGAAGTTGCCAACCCCGCTGATCTTCTGCTCGTTGCCCGAGGCGCCGCTGACCGAGCGCGCCAGGCGGTAGAACTCGGTGGTGAAGCGCTGGATGTCCGCTGGGTTGGCCACCACCCGCAGGATCGGCCGCTTGAGCACGTGGGTCAGGTTGGCTTCCCAGCTGGCGACGAACGGCTGCGCGCTGGCGATGGTCACCGCCTCGCTGCTCACCGCCACGGCAAGGATCTTGTGGCGCTGGGCGAAGGCGTAGGACATCAGCGGGGTGACCGCGGCAACGTCGATCTTCAGCGGGTCGATGCGCAGGTAGGGCTGCTTGGCCAGGGCGGCCAGCCACTGGGTGAGGGTTTCCAGGTCCAGCTTGCGTCCGGGGTGGGCGTGGTCGTCGAGCTGCTGGGCGGCGATGAATTCCAGCGGATGCTGCTGGGTGTCCAGCGAACTGCGGCGGATGGCCAGGCACTGTTCGGCGCAGTCCTGCTCGAGGCGGCCCTGGCTGACCAGCTCGCGCAGCAGGTCGTTGAGGTCGATCCAGCGATCCTGGGCGGGGGTGGACAAGGCGGTCATGGGCTTCCTCGGGCAAGCGGTTGGCGCGAGGGGCAAGCTTGCCGGGAAATGTACGGGCTGTCGCCGGGGTGGATCATGTTTCGGATCGGCGAGGCCGCCAGTTGCCCCGCTCTCGCGTGGCAACTGGCGGGCGTGTGGCTTACTTCAGCGCCTTCCAGCCCTTGGTCATGAACACGGTCAGTGCCTGGGCGGTGCGCGCTGCCAGCAGCTCGTCTTCGCCGAGCGGGCGGTTGGCCAGTTCGGCCAGCTTGTTCAGCTCGCCGTACAGGCGGTCGGCTTCCGGGATGTCCAGCACGCTGCGCGCCAGGCGCAGCCAGACCAGCATGCGCTCCAGGCGCGGCAGCTGTTCGGCGAGGTCTTCCGGTTGGCGTTGGTAGCGGTCCAGTTGCAGGGCGGCGGCCTCCTCGGCGAGGAAGCGCTGCAGCCAGCGGCCGATGCTGGCGGCACCGATGCGTGCGCCGCGCTCGTTGCGCTTTTCCGTCCAGGCGCGGGTCAGCAGCCAGCGCGAGGCCTGCAGGGAGAACAGCCCCCAGCGCGGTTCGTCCAGTTCGGCGGCGAACTGCTCCGGGGTGGCCTGGCGCACGCTGTCGTCATCCTGGCCGGCCTGCACGTGCGGGCGCCAGTCCTCGAGCAGGGCATCCAGAGCCTCGCGCAGCTCGCGGGAGCTGGCGCGCGGCGCCGCCTGGCCGAGGCTGCCGAGCAGGGCGCGCAGGTCGATCAGCTGGGCCAGCCACTGTTCGAGCAGTTTCCAGTGGCCGTTGAAGCGGTACTGCTCGGCCAGGCGCTGGCTGTTGCCCAGCAGTTGCCAGGCCAGCGCGGCGAAGGCGTCGTCCAACGGCATGGCGGCATCGAGCGCCGGCTCCGGCAAGCTGACGCTGTAGCAGGACGGATCGAACAACCGGTAGCCGCGCTCGGCCTTGCTGATGTCGCAGGGCATCAGCGCCAGCTTGGCGGCCAGCTCGATGGCCAGCTCCAGCAGCGCGGCGGGATCGCCCTCGCGCAGCTCCAGCTCCAGCTCGCAGATTTCCTCGTGCTGCTTGCCGGCGATCACCTTGCCGAGATCCAGCGCCGCCTCGATCACCACCTTGGCCTTGCCGCGGCCCCAGGCGATCTCGGCCTTGTCGCGGACGAAGTCGGTGGTGAAGATCGGCTTGAGGGTCTTCTTGTCCAGCTCGGCCAGTTCGGCCGGCCAGCACTCGTCGGTCAGCTTCTTCAGGTCCAGCTTGTTCTTGTCCAGCGGCCAGTCCCACTCGTTGCGCTCGGACAGTCCGGCGATGCTCTGCCCGCGGCCCTTCAGCGTCTGGATGAACTGCTCGCCGTCGCGGCGCAGGCGCAGGGCGACTTTGGCCTGGGCCAGCTCGCGGCTGGGGGTGTCGAAGTACTGGTTGAACAGCTCGCAGTGCTGCCAGCCGCTCTTGTTGCGCTTCTTCAGCAGCGGGTGCTCGCGCAGGGCGGTGAGGGTGGCGCGGCTGGCGCGCAGCTTGATTTCGGTTTCTTTGACCATGACTGGCGGGTCCTGCCCTTATCAGACAACTGTGACAACAAAATGAGAGCGCGCTGGCGGGGCTGCGGGGGGCGGCTTTATAATCGGGATCCTTTTCAACAGGGTTTTACCCCATGCCGATCAATCCCTTCGTCAGCCTGTTTGGCCGTTCCCCGATCGGGCCGATGCAGCAGCACATTGCCAAGGCACACGAATGTGCGGCGAACCTCCTGCCGTTCTTCCAGGCCGTCGTCGCCGAGGACTGGCCGCGGGTGGAAGAGATTCAGCAGGAGATGTCACGCCTGGAGCAGGAAGCCGACAAGCTCAAGAAGAGCGTGCGTATCCACCTGCCGAAAAGCCTGTTCCTGCCGGTGCCACGCTCGGATCTGCTCGAGCTGCTCAGTGTACAGGACAAAGTCGCCAACCGCGCCAAGGACATCGCCGGCCTGATGCTGGGCCGCCAGATGACCATCCCGCACGCCCTGCAGCCGCTGATGCTGGCCTACGTGCAGCGCACCGTCGACGCCAGCGCCCAGGCGCTGAAGGCGATGAACGAGCTGGACGAGCTGCTCGAGACGGGCTTCGGCGGTCGCGAGGCGACCCTGGTGGAGAACATGGTCGAGGAGCTGGAAATCATCGAACAGGACACCGACCGCATCCAGATCGAGGTGCGTCGCACCCTGTTCAAGCTGGAGAAGGAACTGCCGCCGGTCGACGTGATGTTCCTCTACCAGATCATCGAATGGATCGGCGATGTGGCCGACCGTGCCGAGCGGGTCGGCAATCGTCTGGAGCAACTGCTGGCGCGCTGAGCGGCGGCAATCTGTCTAGGATCAACGAGAACTTCCTATGTCTCTTATCGCGGATTACGGCTTCGTACTCCTGGTGCTCGCCTGTGCCTTCGGTTTCTTCATGGCCTGGGGCGTCGGCGCCAACGACGTGGCCAACGCCATGGGCACCTCGGTCGGCTCGCGCGCGCTGACCATCAAGCAGGCGATCTTCATCGCCATGGTCTTCGAGTTCTGCGGCGCCTACCTGGCCGGCGGCGAAGTCACCGAAACCATCAAGAACGGCATCGTCGATGCCGAGGTCATCTCTCCCGACCTGATGGTGCTGGGCATGATGTCGGCGCTGCTGGC
>RCUR01000176.1_pt1 | contig 21560 bp, 19 predicted proteins | sample 2166151 | NCBI WGS metagenome assembly RCUR01 (sample SAMN09932785, study PRJNA488358) | compost metagenome | isolation source: compost soil in an enriched community | place: Germany: Experimental Botanical Garden
GCGCAGGCGCCGCCGAGGGTGTCGTGGCGGCCGCAGGTGTCGGCGACGATGGTCAGCAGCGGGTTGCCGAGGTTGGAGTACAGCACCGTGCCGGTGGTCAGGTAGACGTTGTTCTGCCGGCGCAGGGTGCGCTGCGGGTCGAAGCGCTCGCGCGGGTTTTTCGCGCTGAAGAACAGGGTGTCGACCGCCTGGTTGCCTTCCAGGTCGAGCAGGCGCACGGTCTGCCCGGCCTTCACTTCGCACAGGAACGGCTCGCCGGCCGGGATGGTGTGGCGGTACACGGCGGTTTCGGGATGCAGGGGGCTTTCGATCAGGGACATGGGCCGGACCTCAGATATACAGGCGTTCGGTGTTGTGGAAGCCGCGGCCGTTTTCCGGGCGCGAGGTGCGGCACAGCACGCTGATGCCGTCGCTGTCGACCTTGTGCCAGGTGAGTTGCACCGGCTTGGGCGAGTAGACCGGGTTGGGGTCCTGCGGGTGCTGCAGGGCGGTGAGCACCACCAGGCAGTCCATCGGTGCGTACAGCTCGACGTAGTCGCCGGCGCGCGAGTTGCCGCTCTCGAACTGGAAGCCGCCGCCTTCGTCCACCGTGACCTTGCTGAACAGGTTGAGGGTCATCAGCAGGTCCTGCAGGTTGAGGTTCCACTTGCCCATCTCGACCAGCAGGTTGTCTGTGCCGTTGCGGAAGAAGCCGTTGCGCAGCTCCTGGTAGCGACCGGCGCCATACTTCTCGCGCACTTCCTCGGCATTCAGCACGCCGCCGAAGCTGTCGTGCCAGCCGCAGGTGTCGGCGGTGATCGCCGCGAGCACGCGGCCCATGTCCGAGTACAGGCAGTGGCCGGCGGTGAGCTTGGCGGTGTGCTGGCACTTGAGGGTGTCCGGCAGGTTGAGGCGCTCGCTTTTCTCGGAGGCAGAGAGCATCAGCAGGCTGACGTTGGCGCCGCCTTCGAGGTCGGTGATGCGCAGCAGCTGGCCGCGCTTGAGCACGAAGGAGGTGTGGCCGCCGCCGGGGACGAGTTCCTCGTACAGGGTCGGGCGCAGGGTCAGGGATGCGGTCATGGGGTTACTCCTCTAGAGCGCGGATTGCAGGCCGGCGCCGATATGCGCGGGCAGGGCGTCGACGGCGGCGCGCGCGGCGCGGCGGTCGCTGTTCAGGGGGATGTCGTAGGTCACCCGCGCGCCGTAGGCGTTGGGCGCGTGCGGGTCGACGCGCACCTTGTCGAACACCAGCAGGCGCGTGCCGAGGCTGAAGCCCTCGGACAGGTCGTGGGTGACCATGAACACGGTCAGGTTGGTCTCGCGCCACAGCTCCAGCAGCAGGGCGTGCATGTCCTTGCGGATGCCCGGGTCGAGGGCGCCGAACGGCTCGTCGAGCAGCAGCACGCGCGGCTTCATCACCAGCGCCTGGGCGATGGCCAGACGCTGCTGCATGCCGCCGGACAGCTGGGTGGCGTACTTGTCCAGGGCATGGCCGAGGCCGACCTTGTTGAGGATTTCCGCGGCCTGCTCGCGGGCCTCGCGCTTGGCGGCGCCGAACAGGCGGCCGAGCAGCTTTGAGCGTGGCAGTTCCAGGCCGAGGGCGACGTTGTCCAGCACCGACAGGTGCGGGAACACCGAGTAGCGCTGGAACACGATGCCGCGGCTGGCGTCCGGTTCGCCGGCCAGCGGCTGGCCGTCGAGGAGGATCTCGCCGCGGCTGGGGCGCTCCTGGCCGAGCAGCAGGCGCAGGAAGGTCGACTTGCCGCAGCCGGAGGCGCCGACCAGGGTGCAGAACTCGCCTTCCCTGATGCTCAGGTTCAGGCGCTCCAGAACGACTTGATCGCCGTATTCCTGCCAGATGTTTTTCACGCTGATGAAGCTCATGCCTTGGCTCCTTCGTACCAGGGGAAGGCCAGCCGGGTGAGCTGGCGCAGGCCCAGATCCATCAGCCAGGCGAGCAGGGTGATCCACAGCACGTAGGGCAGGATCACGTCCATCGCCATGTAGCGGCGCACCAGGAAGATCCGGTAGCCGAGGCCGTCGGTGGAGGCGATGGCTTCGGCGGCGATCAGGAACAGCCAGGCCGAGCCGAGCACCAGGCGCAGGGCGATCAGCAGGCGCGGCAGCAGCTGCGGCAGCACCACGCGCAGGATCAGCGTCCAGGTGTTGGCGCCGAGGGTCTGCGCCTTGATCAGCAGCTCGACCGGGATTTCGCGGGCGCGCTGCTCAAGGTCGCGGGCCAAGACGGGAGTGATGCCGAGGACGATCAGCATCACCTTGGCCAGCTCGCCGAGGCCGAAGACGATGAACAGGATCGGCAGGATCGCCAGCGGTGGCACCATCGACAGCACGGTGAGCAGCGGCGACAGCGGCGCGCCCAGCAGCGGCAGGCTGCCGGCGGCGATGCCCAAGCCCAGGCCGACCAGCGCGGCGATGCCGATGCCCATGCCCAGACGGGCGAGGCTGGCGCCGGTGTCCTTCCAGAACAGGTAGTCGCCGCTGCGCTTGTCCGGGGTGAAGGCCAGGCGGTCGACGGCGGCGACCATCTGCGTGGCGCTGGGCAGCAGCTTGTCGTTGGGATTGTCGGCCAGCCGCGCCGCCGAGCCGCTGAAGTAGGCGAACAGCAGCAGGGCGAAGGGCAGCAGCACCAGCAGCAGGCGGCCGGCACGGTCCGGGTGACGGTTGATCAGGCGCATGGGAGTTTCTCTCTTGGCAGATTGCCCTCTCCCCCAGCCCCTCTCCCGCAGACGGAAGAGGGGAGGGAAGCCGTTACAGCTGGCCGTCCGCCGCGAGCTTCATGTAGCTCGGCTCGAAGCGCAGCTTGACGTTGTCGGCGTTGCCGGTGACCAGGCCGCCGGCGAAGCTCATGCCGATGGCCTCGGCATCGGCCGCGCCCTCGCCGAGCAGGCCGTGGGCGAAGGAGAATTCGGCGACCCGGGTCATGGTGTCCTGCAGCTGGGCGCTGCTGGCGAAGGCCACGGCATCCTTGGCCGAATAGAACATGCGGGTCGCCGCCAGCTGCGCCTCGAAGCCGGCCAGGTCGGTGCCGGAGGCCTTGGCCATGTGCTCGCGGGCGGCCTTGCCCTCGGCGCTGTCGGCGGCCATGGTGGCCATGATTTCGTACCAGGCGCCGGCCAGCGCCTTGCCGAAGGCCGGGTTGTCCTTGAGGGTCGCGCTGTTGACCACCATCAGGTCGATGATCTCGCCGGGAATCTGGCTGGAGTCGAACACCTTGCTCACCCCCGGGGTGGCGGCCACTTCGGCCAGCAGCGGGTTCCAGGTGGTGACGGCCTGCACGTCGTCGCTGGCGAAGGCGGCGACCAGGTCGGCGTCGGAGGTGTTGACCACGCTGAGGTCCTTCTCGGCGAGACCGACCGTCTCCAGGCCGCGGGCCAGCAGGTAGTGGGAGACGGACAGCTCGACCAGGTTGACCGGGGTGCCCTTGAGGTCGGCGAGGGTCTTGTTCTCGCCCTTGATCACGATGCCGTCGTTGCCGTCGGAGAAGTCGCCGACGATCAGCGCGGTGGAGTCGACGCCGCCGGCGGCCGGGATGGTCAGCGCGTCCATGTTGGTCATGGTGCAGCCGTCGAACTGGCCGGCGCTGTACTGGTTGATCGACTCGACGTAGTCGTTGATCTGCACCACGTCGATGTCGATGCCGTACTTCTTCGCCCACTTGTCGACGATGCCCTGGCTGTCGCCGTATTCCCACGGCATCCAGCCGGCGTAGATGGTCCAGCAGACGCTGAAGTGTTCCTTGGGAGCGGCCTGGCTGCCGAAGCTGATGGCGGCGGCGAGGCTGGCGGCGAGGGCGGCGAACAGACGGGGCTTGCGCATGGTGTACCTCCGGGGCGGTTGATGGCGGCAGGAGCGGGGCGGCGTAACTGGATACGTCGTTCGTCTCCCGGGCTTTTGTCCCGCCGTGTAACCTCGCTGGAGGTCGCCAACTCTCGGACCAGTCACCCGCGATCGTCTCGATCGGCGGGCCGGAACCCTAGTCGGCCATTTGCAAATTGTGGTGCCGCGACCCCGCTGGGGGTGGCTCCTGCACGAAAGGTTCCTAGCGAAAGGCGTGCCAGTTTTGCCCAGGCCGCGCCGGGCGCGGCCTGCAGCGCTCCGGATCGATTGCCTGCGGTCTGCCTGGGCGCAAGCCTGGTGCGCTGGCGCACCATGATGGCGCGTTTGGTGCCGTCGGCCGCTGCGGGTTAAGGTGGCGCCCCCGAGCCTGTTCGCCACCCCCGGAAGTCCCGCGTGAAAGTCCCGCTGCCCCTGCTGATCGCCCTGCAATTTCTCACCCGTCTGCCGATTCGCCTGCCCGGCATGCCCGCGCCCGCCGCGCTCGGCCGCTCGCTGCTGTGGTATCCGCTGGTCGGCCTGGGGCTTGGTGGCGTGCTGCTGGCGGCGGCCTGGCTGCTGTCGGGCGTGTTCGCCCCGCTGGCGGCGGCGCTGCTGCTGGCGCTGTGGGTGCTGGCCAGTGGCGGCCTGCATCTGGACGGCCTGGCCGACACGGCGGATGCCTGGGTCGGCGGTTTCGGCGACCGCGAACGCACCCTGGCGATCATGAAGGACCCCTGCTGCGGGCCGATCGCCGTGGTGACCCTGCTGCTGGTGCTGCTGCTCAAGTTCGCCGCGCTGTGGGCGCTGCTGGAAAGCGAGCAGTGGCTGGCCCTGCTGCTGGCGCCGTTGCTCGGTCGCAGCGCACTGCTGCTGCTGTTCCTCGGCACGCCCTACGTGCGCGCAGGCGGGCTGGGCAGCGCCATGGCCGCGCACCTGCCGGCGCGGGCCGGCTGGCGCGTGCTGCTGGCGGTGGTGGTGGCGACCCTGCTGTGCGGCTGGCCGGGGCTGCTGGCGCTGGCGAGCGCCGCGCTGCTGTTCGCCCTGTGCCGCCGCGCCCTGTTGCAGCGCATCGGCGGCACCACCGGTGACACGGCGGGCGCGCTGCTGGAGCTGCTGGAGTGTGTGGTGCTGGTGGCATTGGCGCTCTGAGCGCTGTTTTTGTGCATTGACTGAGCCGGTAGTGTGCAGGGTGCCACCTATTGGTGCTTTACTCTGCCGTCAGCTCCCGGCGAGCGCGCCGTTTGGATGTCGGCACAAGTCTTGCGTGGCCGGGCTATCGTCCAGGCTCGCAGGAGGCCCGCTGTGTCGATCCATGTCGCACTGCATCACGTCACCCATTACCGCTACGACCGTCAGGTCAACCTCGGCCCGCAGATCGTCCGTCTGCGCCCGGCGCCGCACAGCCGCACCCGCATCCTCTCCTACGCCCTGAAGGTGCAGCCGGAGGGTCACTTCATCAACTGGCAGCAGGACCCGCAGGGCAACTACCTGGCGCGCCTGGTGTTCCCGGAGAAGACCGGCGAGCTGAAGATCGAGGTCGACCTGGTCGCCGAGATGGCGGTGTTCAACCCCTTCGATTTCTTCCTCGAGCCCTACGCCGAAAAGATTCCCTTCGCCTACACCGCGGGCGAGCGCCTGGAGCTGGCGCCCTACCTGGCGACCCTGCCGGCCACCCCGCTGTTCGCCAAGTACCTGGCCGGCATCGAACGCACGCCGACGCCCAGCGCCGACTTCCTGGTCGCGCTCAACCAGCGCCTGTCCGCCGACATCGGCTACCTGATCCGCCTCGAGCCCGGCGTGCAGACGCCCGAGGAAACCCTGCAGAAAGCCTCCGGCTCCTGCCGCGACTCGGCCTGGCTGCTGGTGCAGCTGCTGCGCCACCTGGGCCTGGCGGCGCGCTTCGTCTCCGGCTACCTGATCCAGCTCACCGCCGACGTCAAGGCCCTCGACGGCCCGTCCGGCACCGAGGTGGACTTCACCGACCTGCACGCCTGGTGCGAGGTGTACCTGCCGGGGGCCGGCTGGATCGGCCTCGACCCCACCTCGGGCCTGTTCGCCGGCGAGGGCCACATCCCGCTGGCCTGCAGCCCCGAACCGTCCTCGGCGGCGCCGATCAGCGGCGGCGTCGACCCGTGCGAGTGTGAGTTCTCCCACGAGATGCGCATCGAGCGCGTCTGGGAAGCGCCGCGGGTCACCAAGCCGTACAGCGAGGCGCAGTGGCAGGCCATCGACGCCCTCGGCCAGCAGGTCGACGCCGATCTGCTTGCCGCCGACGTGCGCCTGACCATGGGCGGCGAGCCGACCTTCGTGGCCATCGACTACCCGGACGATGCGGAGTGGAACACCGCCGCGCTCGGCCCCAACAAGCGCCGCCTGGCCGCCGAGCTGTTCCACCGCATGCGCGAGCACTACGCGCCGCAGGCGCTGGTGCACTTCGGCCAGGGCAAGTGGTATCCCGGCGAGCAGCTGCCGCGCTGGTCGCTGAACTGCTTCTGGCGCAAGGACGGCCAGCCGATCTGGCGCGACGCCGCGTTGCTCGCCGACGAGGCCGCCGACTACGGCGCCGACGCCGAGCTGGCGGCGCGCTTTCTCGAAACCCTCGCCGGCCAGCTGGGCCTGAGTGGCGAGCACGTCTTCCCGGCCTTCGAGGACTGGCTGTACTACCTGTGGCGCGAGCGCAACCTGCCGAGCAACGTCACCCCCGAGGATGCCCGCCTGGGCGACCCGCTGGAGCGCGAGCGCCTGCGCAAGGTGTTCAGCGCCGGGCTCGGCGCAGTGGTCGGCCATGTGCTGCCGCTGGCGCGCAGCGACGATGGCGCGCGCTGGATCAGCGGCTCCTGGTTCCTGCGCGACGAGCGCTGCCGCCTGGTGGCCGGCGACTCGCCGCTGGGCTATCGCCTGCCGCTGGACGCGCAACCCTGGGTGCGCGCCAGCGACTACCCCTACGTGTCGCCGCTCGACCCCAACCAGGCGTTCGCGGCGTTGCCCGACAGCCGGGCCATCGAGCAGCAGCTACAGGCGCCGGCCAAGCCGGCGCGCGGCCGCAAGGTCGACAAGACCGACAAGCTGGCCGAAGCTGCGCCGGCGCCGTTCGAGTCCGCCGCCGACATCGTGCGCACCGCGCTGTGCGCCGAGCCGCGCGACGGTCGCCTGTACCTGTTCCTGCCGCCGCTGCAGCGCCTGGAGGACTACCTGCAGCTGGTCGCCGCCATCGAGGCGACCGCCGCCGAGCTGCGCTGCCCGGTGCTGCTGGAAGGCTACGAGCCGCCGGCCGACCCGCGCCTCAGCCACTTCCGCGTCACCCCCGATCCGGGGGTGATCGAGGTCAACATCCACCCGGCGGCGAGCTGGGCAGAGCTGGTCGAGCGCACCGAATTCCTCTACGAGGCGGCGCGGCTGACCCGGCTGTCGTCGGAGAAGTTCATGATCGACGGCCGCCACACCGGCACCGGCGGCGGCAACCACTTCGTCCTCGGCGGCGCCACCCCGGCCGACTCGCCGTTCCTGCGCCGTCCCGACCTGCTGCGCAGCCTGGTCAGCTACTGGCACAACCACCCGTCGCTGTCCTACCTGTTCAGCGGCCTGTTCATCGGCCCGACCTCGCAGGCGCCGCGGGTGGACGAGGCGCGCAACGACGCGCTGTACGAGCTGGAGATCGCCTTCGCGCAGATGCCCGAGCCGGGCGCCGACTGCCCGCCGTGGCTGGTCGACCGCCTGCTGCGCAACCTGCTGGTCGACCTCACCGGCAACACCCACCGCGCCGAGTTCTGCATCGACAAGCTGTACTCGCCCGATTCGTCCTCCGGCCGCCTCGGCCTGCTCGAGCTGCGCGCCTTCGAGATGCCGCCCCATGCGCGCATGAGTCTGGCCCAGCAGGTGCTGCTGCGCGCGCTGGTGGCGCGCTTCTGGCATCAACCCTACCGTCCGCAGCGCCTGGTGCGCTGGGGCACCGAGCTGCACGACCGCTTCCTGCTGCCGCACTTCATCGAGCAGGACTTCAACGACGTGCTGCACGAGCTCAACGAGTACGGCTACGCGCTGCGCGCCGAGTGGTTCGCGCCGCACTTCGCCTTCCGCTTCCCCAAGCTCGGCGACTTCGCCGTGCAGGGCATCGACCTGGAGCTGCGCCAGGCGCTGGAGCCCTGGCACGTGCTGGGCGAGGAGGGCGCGCCCGGCGGCACCGTGCGCTACGTGGACTCCTCGCTGGAGCGCGTGCAGGTCTGCGTCAGCGGCATGGCCCCGGACCGCTACGTGCTGACCTGCAACGGCGTGCCGGTGCCGCTGTGCTCCACCGGCAAGGTCGGCGAGTTCGTCGGCGGCGTGCGCTACCGCGCCTGGCAGCCGGCCAACTGCCTGCAGCCGACCATCGGCGTGCACGCGCCGCTGGTGTTCGACCTGGTCGATACCTGGATGCAGCGCTCGCTGGGCGGTTGCCAGTACCATGTCGCCCATCCGGGCGGGCGCAACTACGAGACCCTGCCGGTCAACGCCTACGAGGCGGAAAGCCGGCGCCTGGCGCGCTTCTTCCACCACGGCCATACCCCGGGCAAGCTGGTGCCGCGTGCGCCGGTGGTCAACCACGAACTGCCGATGACCCTGGACCTGCGTCGCGTGTGACGCCCAGCCAGCCGCGGGACGGGTTGGTGGGTTGTCGCCGTTGGCCTGCCCGACCCTGCGGACTGCGCGGCGTTACCGCGCTGTCAGGAAGATCGCCGAGTACCCCATGTCCGACCTGCTAGCCGACTACCCGCGCAACGCCGCGGCCTATCACGAACTGCTCGACGCCAAGGGCGCGGTGCGTCCGCACTGGCGGCAGCTGCTCGCCCACCTGCAGCGCTGCAGCCCGGCGCAGTTGCGCCAGCGTCAGGCCCTGCTGGCCCGGCAGATCCAGGAAAACGGCGTGACCTACAACGTCTACGCCGAGCCCGACGGCGCCGACCGGCCGTGGGAGCTGGACCTGCTGCCCAACATCATCCCGGCCGAGGAGTGGGCCGAGCTGGCCGCCGGAGTGGCGCAGCGGGCGACCCTGCTCAACGCGGTGCTGGCCGACATCTACGGCCCGCAGCAACTGCTCGCCGAGGGCCTGCTGCCGAGCGACCTGGTGTTCGGCCACGACAACTATCTGTGGCCCTGCCAGGGCCTGCAGCCGCCGGGCGGCACCTGGCTGCACGTCTACGCGGTGGATCTGGCGCGCTCGCCGGACGGCCGCTGGTGGGTCACCGCCGACCGTACCCAGGCGCCGTCCGGGGCGGGCTACGCGCTGGAGAACCGGCAGATCGTCTCGCGGGCGTTTCCCGAGCTGTACCGCGACCTGCGCGTGCAGTACCTGGCCGGCTACTTCCGCACCCTGCAGGACACCCTGGCGCGCCAGGCGCCGAGCGACGGCGAGACGCCGCTGGTGGTGCTGCTGACCCCGGGGCGCTTCAACGAGACCTACTTCGAGCACCTCTACCTGGCGCGCCAGCTCGGCTATCCGCTGGTCGAGGGCAGCGACCTGACCGTGCGCGACAGCACCGTCTACCTGAAGACCCTCGGCGGACTGAAACGCGTGCACGCGCTGCTGCGCCGGCTCGACGACGACTTCTGCGACCCGCTGGAGCTGCGCACCGACTCGGCGCTGGGCGTGCCGGGGCTGCTGGATGCGGTGCGCCAGGGCCGCGTGCTGGTGGCCAACGCCCTGGGCAGCGGCGTGCTGGAATCGCCCGGCCTGCCGGGCTTTCTGCCGCTGATCTGCGAAAGGCTGCTCGGCGCGGAACTGCAGCTGCCGTCCATCGCCAGCTGGTGGTGCGGCGAGCCGCCGGTGCTGGAAGAAGCGCTGGAAAAGCTGCCCGAGCTGCTGATCCGCGCCGCCTTTCCCTCGCAGCACTTCGCCCCGCAGTTCGGTCCCGAGCTGGATGCCGGGCAGCGCGCGGCGCTGGCCGAGCGCCTGCGCCAGCGGCCCTACGCCTATGTCGGCCAGGAGCGTCCGCTGCTCTCGCAGGCGCCGATCTGGCAGGCCGAGAGCGGCCGTCTGGAAGCGCGCCCGATCGGCATGCGCGTGTTCGCCGTCGCCGGTCCCGACGGCTACCGGGTGATGCCCGGTGGCCTGACCCGCGTGGCGGCCAGCGCCAGTGCGCGCACCCTGTCGATGCAGTGGGGCGGGGCGAGCAAGGACACCTGGGTGCTCGGCGAGCGGCACATCGGCAGCGAACCCTGGCAATGGGGGCGTGCGCTGGGCGTGGCCGACGTGGTGCGCAGCGACCCCTACCTGCCGTCGCGGGTGGTGGAAAACCTGTTCTGGTTCGGCCGCTACTGCGAGCGCTGCGAAGGCGGTGCGCGCCTGCTGCGCATCCTGCTGGCGCGCTATGTGGATGACGATGACGACCCGCAGGCCCTCAACGCGGCGCTGACCGTGGCGGAAACCCTCGGCCTGCTGCCCCCGGTCGGCGACGAAGATGCCAGCCTGGAGACGCGCCTGCTGCAGGCGGTGCTCGCCAAGGACTGGCCGGCCAGCCTGTACGTCGCCCTGCAGCACCTGCAGTGGGCCGCCGCCAGCGTGCGCGGCAAGCTGTCGCGGGAGAACTGGCAGGCGCTGGTGGAGCTGCACAAGGAGGCGCAGGGGCTGGACAGCGAGGAAGCCGACCCCGGTGCGCTGCTGGAATTTCTCGATCGCCTGCTGATGTCGATGGCGGCGCTGTCCGGCTTCGCCCTCGACGACATGACCCGCGACGACGGCTGGCGCTTCCTGATGATCGGCCGGCGCATCGAGCGCCTGCAGTTCCTCGCCGAGAGCATCGCCGACTTCGTCGCCGGCCCGGCGGCGCAGGACCAGTCGGCGCTGGCCTGGCTGCTCGAGCTGGGCAACAGCAGCATCACCTATCGCACCCGCTACCTGGCCGCGCCACAGCTGATTCCGGTACTCGACCTGCTGGTGCTCGACGCGCAGAACCCGCATGCCGTGCTGTTCCAGCTGCGTTCGCTGCTGCGCTCGCTGGCCAGCCTCGGCGAGCGCTTCGAGCTGAGCGAGGAGGCGGGCCTGCAGACGCTGACCGCCCGCCTGGCCGCCTTCGATCTGGGGCCGCTGGAGTACAACCCGCTGGCCAGCGCCGGCAGCACGGCGGTTCTGGCGGTACTGGCCGCGCAACTGCTGGAGGTCGCCGCCGCGGCCGGACAGCTTTCCGATCACCTTGGCCTGCGCTTCTTCGTGCACGTCGACGCCAGCCAGCAGACCCAGTCTCTATGAACAGTGCAGTTGTCATTAGCGGCGCCCACTACCGGATTGTCCACGACACCCACTACCACTACTCGGCGCCGGTATCGCTGGCCCAGCAGCTGGCCCACCTGTGGCCGCGCGAGAGTCCCTGGCAGCGCTGCCGCAGTCGCCAGCTGAGCGTCAGCCCCGAGCCGACGCGGCGTGTCGACGGCCTCGACGTGTTCGGCAACCCGCTGACCCGCCTGGCCTTCGAGCGCCCCCACGACGAACTGAAGGTCTGTGCCCGCCTCGACGTGGCGGTGCTGCCGCGTCCCGCCCTGCAGCTGGCCGACTCGCCGGCCTGGGAGCAGGTGCGCCTGGAGCTGAGCTATTCGGGCAGGCCACTCGGCGTGGAGGAGCTGGAGGCGGCGCGCTACCGCTTCGAGTCGCCCTACGTGAACCTCAAGCAGAACTTCGTCGCCTGGGCCGACGACTGCTTCGTTCCCGGCCGGCCGCTGCTGCTGGCGGTGCAGGCGCTGATGGCGAAGATCTTCAGCGAGTTCACCTACGATGCCGCCGCCACCCAGGTGGCCACCCCGCTGGCGCAGGTGCTCGAGGAAAAGCGCGGGGTGTGCCAGGACTTCGCCCACCTGATGCTCGCCTGTCTGCGCTCGCGGGGCCTGGCGGCGCGCTACGTCAGCGGCTACCTGCTGACCCAGCCGCCAGCCGGCAAGCCGCGGCTGATCGGTGCCGACGCCTCGCACGCGTGGATCGCGGTGTGGTGCCCGCAGCTCGGCTGGGTCGACTTCGACCCCACCAACAACCTGATCCCGGCGCTGGAGCACATCACCCTGGCCTGGGGCCGCGACTTCGGCGACGTCTCGCCGCTGCGCGGGGTGATCCTCGGCGGCGGCAGCCACGATCCCGAGGTCAGCGTGACGGTGATGCCGCTGGAAGAGGCGCTGGCGCGGGGCGTGTGAGGGGTATCCGTTGGGGGCAGGGCGGCTTGGCAGCTGCCGACGCAGCGTGCGCCGTCCCGGCGACGCTGCTGGCGTAGCGGTTTTCCGGGCGCGTGCTAGCGTTTCAGGAGTCAGCCCCTTCGCGCAGGTTATCCACCGTGGACGAAAACAATCTGATCAGTGCCGGTACCGAAAAGGCCAGCCAGTTGTGGCAGCTGGTCGCCGACTATGGCGCGGCCTTCGCCGTGAAGATTCTCGCCGCCATCGCCTTCTGGGTGGTCGGTCGCTGGCTGATCGGCGTCGCCGTCGGCCTGGTGCAGAAGACCCTCGGCAACCAGCGGGTCGACCCGACCGTGCTGCGCTACCTCGGCTCGTTCATCACCGTCACCCTCAACATCCTGCTGGTGATCGGCATCCTCGGTTATTTCGGCGTGCAGACCACCACCTTCGCCGCGCTGATCGCCGCGGTCGGCCTGGCCATCGGCATGGCCTGGTCGGGGCTGCTGGCCAATCTGGCCGCCGGCGGCTTCATCATCGTCCTGCGCCCGTTCAAGGTCGGCGACTTCATCAGCGCCGGCGGGGTGACCGGCACGGTCACCGAGATCGGCCTGTTCGCCACCACCATCACCACCCCGGACAACGTGCTGACCCTGGTGGGCAACAACAAGATCTTTGCCGACAACATCCTCAACTACACGGCCAACCCGTTCCGCCGCGTCGAGCTCAAGGCCCAGCTGTCCGGTGCCACCGACTGGAAGGCCGCCGCCGCCCTGCTCAAGGAACGCATCGCCAGCCTCGACAACGTGCTGGCCGATCCGCCGGTGGAGGTGGCAATCCTCGACTTCAACCTGGTCGGCCCGGTGCTGGCCGTGCGCCCCTTCTGTCACAACGACCACTACTGGCAGGTCTACTTCGACACCAACCGGGTGATCAAGGACGCCCTCGGCGAGGCCGGCTTCCCGGCACCGATGCCGGCGCAGATGGTGATCATGCAGCAGGCTGGCGGTTAACGGCGCTGCACAGTGCCGATCCTGCTGGAGTGAAGGCGCGGGGATGGGCCGCGCCCATGGCAATCGTGGCCAGTCCCTGCAATGCTCGGCTCGAACGCTCCACCCCTGGGGCGCCCACTGCAAGGAAGCCCCCGTGCTCGATCTCATCGTCCGCAACTGCACCCTGCCCGATGGCCGCAGCGGCCTCGACATCGCCATCCGCGACGGCCGCATCGTCGCGCTGCAGCCCGCGCTGGCCGCCAGCGCCGCCGAGGAGCTGGACGCCGCAGGCCAGTTGGTCAGCCCGCCCTTCGTCGACGCCCACTTCCACATGGACGCCACCCTGTCCTACGGCCTGCCGCGGGTGAATGCCTCCGGCACCCTGCTCGAAGGCATCGCCCTGTGGGGCGAGCTGAAGCCGCAGCTGACCCAGGAGGCGCTGGTCGAGCGCGCCCTGCAGTACTGCGACTGGGCGGTGGCCAAGGGCCTGCTGGCGATCCGCAGCCACGTCGATGTCTGCGATCCGCGCCTGCTGGCGGTGGAGGCGCTGCTGCACGTCAAGGCGCAGGTGAAGCCCTGGCTGGACCTGCAACTGGTCGCCTTCCCGCAGGACGGCCTGCTGCGCAGCGCCGGCGCGCTGGACAACCTCAAGCGCGCGCTGGACCTGGGCGTCGAGGTGGTCGGCGGCATCCCGCACTTCGAGCGGACCATGGCCGACGGCGCCGAATCGGTGCGCATCCTCTGCGAACTGGCCGCCGAGCGCGGCCTGCGCGTCGACATGCACTGCGACGAGTCGGACGACCCGCTGTCGCGGCACATCGAGACGCTGGCCAGCCACACCCAGCGCCTCGGTCTCGGCGGTCGGGTCACCGGCTCGCACCTGACCTCGATGCACTCGATGGACAACTACTACGTCTCCAAGCTGCTGCCGCTGATCGCCGAGGCCGGCGTCGCCGCGGTGGCCAACCCGCTGATCAACATCACCCTGCAAGGCCGCCACGACAGCTACCCGAAGCGCCGCGGCATGACCCGCGTGCCCGAACTGCTCGCCGCCGGCATTCCGGTCGCCTTCGGCCACGACTGCGTGATGGACCCCTGGTACAGCCTGGGCAGCGCCGACATGCTGGAGGTTGCCCACATGGCCCTGCACGTGGCGCAGATGACCGGCCAGAACGCCATGCGCGCCTGCTTCGCCGCGGTGACCAGCACCCCCGCTGCGATCCTCGGCCTGGACGGCTACGGCCTGGAGCCCGGCTGCCGCGCCGACCTGGTGCTGCTGCAGGCGCGCGACCCGATCGAGGCGATCCGCCTGCGCGCCACCCGCCTGGCGGTGGTACGCGGCGGGCGCATCGTCGCCCGCACGCCCCCGGCAGTGGCCAGCCTGACACTGCCGGGGCGGCCGGCGACGGTGGACTGGCAGACGCTCCGGCCCTGACGTCTCGGCACGGGCGGGCGAGTCGGTCGACCAGCCAGGGCCTGTTTTGACAGGGATCTGTGGCGCTCCTACGCTGCTGATGCATCGACTCGATGCATGAGTGTCCAGGCCGGCCGCAAGCAGGGTGTCGTTTGTCCCTGCGGTGTGTGCGGCTGGTGCGGTTGTCGGGGTGTCGAGGCGGTGTTCCAGGGCGATTCCCGTGGGGGGCGAGTCGAGTCGCCTTTGTTCGGGCAATCCAGGGTCGGTCCGTTCTCGGTGGCTGCGCTGCGGCCCCGGCCGACCCGCAACGAGGAACACGTCATGAAATCGCTGCTGTTGGCCCTGTTGACCGTGCTGCCCGCCTCCGCGGCGCTGGCCGCGGACCCCGAGGTTCCCTATCCGACTGGCTACCGGCATTGGCAGCACGTCAAGAGCATGGTGATCGAGCAGGGCCACCCGCTGTTCGATGCTTTCGGCGGTATTCATCATATCTATGCCAATGCGTCGGCTCTGGAAGGCTACCAGGCCGGCAAGTTTCCCGATGGCGCAGTCATCGTCTTCGACCTGCTGGAGGCCAATCGCGCCGACAGTGCGGTGACCGAGGGCGCGCGCAAGGTGGTCGGGGTGATGCACAAGGATGCGCAGAAGTACGCCGCCACCGGCGGCTGGGGCTTCGAAGGCTTCGCCGGCGGCGACCCGTCCAAGCGCGCAGTTGGCGCCAACGCGGCGACCGCCTGCTATGCCTGCCACGCTCCCGAGAAAGACCGCGACTACGTGTTCAGCCGTCCGCGCGATTGAGCCGTCTCGGCGCACAGCGGTGATGGCCTTCTTCGGCGTTGCGCGCCTGTGCGCCGCGGGCCACGTCGTGCTGATTGGCGGCGGCGAGCATCTCAGGACTGCCGCGCCATGATCCGCGCCATGCTCCAGCGCAGCCTGCTGTTCGCCCTGCTCTGGTGGGTGCTGGTGGAGGGGCGCCCGGACAGCTGGGGCCTCGGCCTGCTCGCGATCTGCGCGGCCCTGTGGGCGAGCCTGCGCCAGCTGCCTCCCGGCTCGAGACGCCTCAGTCTGACGGGGTTGCTCGGCTATCTGACCTTCTTCGTCAGCAACTCCGTGCGCGGCGGGGCGCAGGTCGCGTGGATGGCATTGCGCGGTCGCCAGGCGCTGCAGCCAGCCATACTGGAGTGGGAGATGGCCTTGCCGCCCGGTGCGCCCAGCGTGCTGTTGCTCAACACGCTGGGGCTGATGCCCGGCACCCTCGGAGTGGAGCTGACCGATGACCGCTTGCGCATTCATGTGGTCGATGAGCGTCTGCCGATCCTTGCCGAGGTGGCGGTACTGGAAGCGCACATTGCGCGGATGTTCGGAGTCGGCACATGACCGGATTGGAAATGCCCGTCGCGCTGTTCCTGCTCGCCAATCTGCTGGTGGCGCTGCTGGTTGCCGCGCACGGCCCGACCGCCGCCGACCGCATGCTGGTGGCACTGCTGTTCGGCACTACCGGGGTGGGCATCCTCGTTCTGCTGGCCCGCGCCGGGGGAAGGGGAGCGCTGGTCGACGTGGCGCTGGTCATCGCGCTGCTGGCCGCGATCACCGGCATCGCCTTCGCCCGGCGCGCCTGGCATGACAAGGAGCACCCCGATGCTTGAAATGGCGAGTGGCGGCCTGCTCTGCATCGGTGCCTTCTTCTTCTTCGCCGGCACCCTCGGCCTGCTGCGCTTTCCCGACGTCTACTGCCGGCTGCACGCGCTGGCCAAGGCGGACAATCTCGGCCTCGGCTGCCTGCTGCTGGGGCTGGCGCTGCAGGCGGACAGTCTGGCTGCGGCCCTGAAACTGCTGCTGATCTGGCCGCTGGGGCTCGCCGCCAGTGCCGGGGTCAGCTATGCGATCGCCCGCCGTGCCGATGCGCTGGGCATCGCCCCGTGGCGGAGGAAGGACCCGTGAGCCTCGCCCTCGGCTTCGACCTGCTGCTGGCCAGCGCCCTGCTGTGGAGTGCCTGGCGCGCCCTCACCACGGTCAGGCTGGACCACGCGGTGGTGGTGTTCATCGTCTTCGGCCTGCTGATGGCGCTGGCCTGGGCGCGCCTGCAGGCCCCGGACATCGGTCTGGCCGAGGCGGCCATCGGTGCCGGGCTGAGCGGCGCACTGCTGCTGGATGCCTACGGGGCGCTGCGCCGGCGCGAAGCCGAGAGGAAGGCGCCATGAAGCGGCTGGTGGTCATCGCCGCCGCCCTGGCCTTCAGTCTGGCGCTGATCGCTACCCTGCTCGAATTGCCCGCGGCGACGATCGACCTGCGCCCGGCCGTGGCGGAGAACCTGGCGGCCAGCGGCGTGGCCCATCCGGTCACCGCCGTGCTGCTCAACTACCGCGGCTACGACACGCTGCTGGAAATCGCCGTGCTGCTACTCGCCCTGTTCGGCATCCTGGCGCTTGGACTCGAGCGGCAGGTCTGCATCCTGCGCACCGCCGAACGGCCGCTGCAGTTGCTGGCACGCCTGGCCTCTCCGCTGATGGTCGTCGTTGCCGTCTACCTGCTGTGGGCCGGTGCCTGGCGACCGGGTGGGGCCTTCCAGGCCGGAGCTGTGCTGGCGGCAGCGGCCGTGTTGCTGCATCTCACCGAACTGCTGCCGGGCTGGCTGCAGCCGAGCGCCAGACTGCGCTGGGGGGTGGCTGGAGGCTTCCTCCTGTTTCTCGGCGTGGCGACGGCCATGCTGGCCCGCGGGGCACTGCTGGAGTACCCGCCGGCCCATGCCGGAGCGCTGATCCTGTTGATCGAAGCCGGTCTGACGTTCTCCCTCGGCCTGATCCTCGCCGGCCTGTTCCTGTTCATGACCTGCGACGAGGGGGGCGACTGATGACCAGCGGCCTGCTGTTCGCCATCGTCGGGGTGCTCCTGTTCACCATGGGCGGCGCCGGCGTGCTGCTCCTCGACCACCTGCTGCGGCGCATCCTCGCCTTCAACCTGATGGGCAGCGGCGCCTTCCTGGTTCTGGTCGGCCTTGCCCAGCGCCACGACGTGGCTGATCCGGTACCCCAGGCCATGGTGCTGACCGGCATCGTCGTCGCCGTGGCCGCCACCGCACTGGCCCTGGCCCTGGCGCGCCGCCTGCATGCACTGACGGGGCGCATGGAGCTGCCCGAGGCGGACGATGACTGACCCCGGCGCGTTGATGGTCTGGCTGATCCTGCTGCCGCTCGCCTGGGCCTGCCTGGCCTTCCTCCTCGGCTCTGGGCGTGGCGCGCAAGCGGCGATCATCGGCCTGGGGCTGCAACTGGGGCTGACCCTGTTGCTGGCGGTCATGCTGTCGGGCGCTAGCGCGGCCAGCCATGCCGTCGGCGGCTGGCCGGCGCCGCTGGGCATCGCCCTGGCGGCGGACGGCCTGTCGGTGCTGATGCTGCTGCTCACCCAGCTGATCGCCCTGCCGCTGGCCGTCTATGCGCACGCCTACTTTGCCGCCGGCAGCGTGGAGGGCCGCTACTTCTGGCCGCTGACCGGCATCCTGCTGGCCGGCCTCAATGGGTTGTTCCTCTCCGCTGACCTGTTCAACCTCTACGTGACCCTCGAACTGGTCGGCCTGTCCGCCGTCGGTCTGGTCGCCGCAGGCGGCGGGGTGAGCCAGGTCGCCGCCGCGCTGCGCTACCTGTTCGCCGCCCTGGTCGGTTCCGGCGCCTATCTGCTCGGCGTGGCGCTGATCTATGGCGCCTACGGCACGGTATCGCTGGAAACCCTCGGGCCGCTGGTCGTGGCCGAGGCGCCGCGCGCGGTGTGGCTCGCCGGCGGCCTGATGCTGGTCGGGCTGATGCTCAAGACCGCACTGTTTCCCTTCCACTACTGGCTGCCGTCCGCCCACGGCGGCGCGCCGGCGCCGGTTTCCGCGCTGCTGTCGGCGCTGGTGGTCAAGGCGTCGTTCTACCTGATCCTGCGTCTGTGGCTGGACCCGTTCGGCGCCCTGGTGGCACGCGCCGAACTGCTCGCCTGGCTGCCGATGACGCTCGGCTCGGCAGCGATCCTGTGGGGCTCCTGGAAGGCGATCCGCGCCCCGCGCATCAAGATGCTGATCGCCTATTCGACCGTGGCGCAGCTCGGCTACCTGTTCCTGATCTTTCCGCTGTTGGGCACTGCCGGGGCGCGGCAGGCCGGCATGATGCATGTCTTCGCTCACGGCCTGGCCAAGGCCGCCATGTTCACGGCGGCAGGCGTGCTGATCAAGGTGACCGGGCAGGATACGGTGGCCGGATTGGCCGGGGTGGCAGGGCGCCGCCCCTTGAGTCTGTATGCCTTCGGGCTGGCCGGCATCACCATCATGGGCCTGCCGCCCTCGTCGGGCTTTCTCGCCAAGTGGCTGCTGATCGAGGCGGCGCTGCAACAGGGACACTGGATCATCGCCCTGATGGTGCTGGTCGGTGGTCTGCTGGCGACGGCCTACGTGTTCCGCGTGCTGCGCCAGGCCTTCCTGCGCGCGCCGCGGGCGGGCGAGCTGGTGGCGGTGCCGCGTACCCTGGAGCTGATGGCCTTCGTGCTGGCGGCGGCGAGCGTGCTGCTCGGACTGCGCGGTGTCGAGCTGATGGCGCTGCTGTCCATCGGGAGCGCGGCATGACCAGCCACGAGTTGTTGCCGCTGGCGGTGCTGGCCTCGTCGCTGCTGCCCGGCCTGCTCATCTTCGTCCTGCCGGAAGCCCGCCACGGCCTGCGTACGGCGCTCAACCTGTTTGCCGCGATCACCAAGCTGGTGCTGGTCGGCATCCTGATCGCCGGCGTGCATGCCGGCGAGGCCTACCAGGTGCGCTTCGCCGTGCTGCCTGGCCTCGACATGGCCCTGAATGTCGATGCCCTGGGCATGCTGTTCATCACCCTGTCGGCGATTCTCTGGCTGTTCACCACCCTGTACGCCATCGGCTACCTGGAGGGCAAGCCGCACCGCAGCCGCTTCTTCGGCTTCTTCAGCGTCTGCGTCACCGCCACCATGGGCATCGCCATGGCCGCCAACCTGTTCACCTTCTTCGTCTTCTACGAGCTGCTGACCCTGTCCACCTTTCCCCTGGTGGTCCATAGCGGCAACGCCAAGGCGTTGCGGGCGGGCGCCATCTACCTGGCCTACACGTTGATCGGCGGCACGCTGCTGCTGACCGGCATCGTCTGGCTGAACCACCTGCTGGGGCATACCGAGTTCGCCCACGGTGGCATCGCAGAGGCCCTGGAGGCCGAACATGGCGGCGAGCTGAGGATCATCTTCCTGCTGCTGATCGTCGGTCTCGGCGTCAAGGCCGCGCTGGTGCCGCTGCACGGCTGGCTGCCCCAGGCCATGGTCGCCCCCGCGCCCGTCTCCGCCCTGCTGCACGCGGTGGCTGTGGTCAAGGCCGGCGCCTTCGGCATCGCCCGCGTCGTCTACGAGGTCTATGGCGTCGAACTCACCCAGTCCCTCGGCCTGCTCACCCCGCTGGCGATCGCCGCGGCGATCACCATCGTCTGGGGCAGCCTGCGCGCGCTGTTCCAGGACGACCTCAAGCGGCGCCTGGCCTACTCGACGGTGAGCCAGGTGTCCTACATCGTGCTCGGCGTCGCCCTGTTCGGCCCCATCGGCAGCATCGGCGGCCTGGTGCACCTGGTTCACCAGGGCATCATGAAGATCACCCTGTTCTTCTGCGCCGGCAACTACGCCGAGGCCCTGGGCATCCACAAGGTGAGCGAGATGGACGGCGTCGGCCGGCGCATGCCGCTGACCACCCTGGCGTTCAGCATCGCCGCCCTGAGCATGATGGGCGTGCCGTTCACCGCCGGCGCGGTGAGCAAGGCCTGGCTGATGGAGGGGGCGACGGTGGCCGGCATGCACTGGGCGATCTGGGTGCTGTGGGCTTCCAGCCTGCTCAATGCCGCCTACTTCCTGCCCATCCTCTGGCGGGCCTGGTTTCGCCACCGGCCCTTCGCCTGGCCGCACGAGCCGACCCACACGCGGCAGTGGTACCACACCGCCTGGCTGCTGCTCATGCCGCCGCTGGTCACCGCCACCGCGGTGCTGGCCGCCGGCCTGTTCGCCGACACGGCCTGGAGCCCGCTGGCCTGGGCGCAGCTAATAGCCGAGCGGGAGTACCGGCTGGAAATACCGTGAGGTCACGGATGGGCTGATATGCGAATGCAATCGCACTGACGACAGGGTTGGAACAGGGTTACTCACCACTTGTGGGGAGAGTCCATATACGCATTGTTAGCGCCACCCCGCAGCATGGCGATGCTCACAAGCAAATTGGATTGTGCGCAAAAGTGGGTATTGTTCTGGTACGGCGGCTTTTGCCACTTTTTTACCTGACAGGTCGGCCACTATTTCAACAAATAGCTCCGATGTGGTCATGATGCGGGCACCTGCAATGGTTTTAACATTTGCATTGCTGGCGAACCCCAGTAATGCAATTTGCTCAATGTTGCTCGGTAAAGCAATGCCTTTAAATAAGTTTGGGATGTACTTACGCCCCGCTTCAAATTTTTTGGCATAGCGTTCTTCGCGTTTTGCCCAAGAATGAGCATCCATTGATGGCTCTATGTGAACCATATGTTTTTTGCCCGGATGAAACGCAACCACATCTAACTCGCACTCATACCCGCCCGTAGGGCGTGGGCCTACCTGTACATTACGACGAACAAAATAGTCGCGGTACTCGTACCACTCGGAAACCAACTGTTCGAGATGATTCATATTTTTGCGCTAACGTCCCAGCTAAAGGGCGCGCTTTAGCGCGTCCCATTTGAGCGCCGAGTTAGGCAGAGGAGCCCAGCCGGACGCAGTGATTGAAGACTACACGAACAGCGCGCCTGAAAACCCAACGGAAACCACAGGCACGCTACCGCCATCTGCCCGCACCGAATGAGAGCAGCCGATAAAGGTGGCGCTGCCAGCAGCCTGGATGCCGGCCAGATGGCGAAGAACCACAAAAGAAAAGCAACGCCGGCACGGGCAAAGACGTGACGGCAAAAGATATGTTGCGGGAGGAAAACCGGAAGGGGATGAAACTTTCGGACTTCCATGCCCGCACGAACCAAAAAACTAATACCGCCTAACGTAAAGCTCAGTGGCGCGGCGAAGCCGCGTCCACTGGAGCGACTTGTTGGGCATCAGGTATCGAGCGGAACGTTGTCCCAATCCAGGGTTGCATCCATGATCCATTCAAGTGCCCGACGCCGCTCCATTGTGCGGCTCAAGTTGAACTTCGAGTCTTGCTGGCC
>RCUR01000177.1_pt1 | contig 21558 bp, 21 predicted proteins | sample 2166151 | NCBI WGS metagenome assembly RCUR01 (sample SAMN09932785, study PRJNA488358) | compost metagenome | isolation source: compost soil in an enriched community | place: Germany: Experimental Botanical Garden
CACCGCTGCCGTCTTCGGGGCCGGCGGTCAGGTGATAGGCATCGGCGCTGGTGCCATAGCCGACCAGCTCCGCCAGCGGTAGGGCGCCTCGCGCCAGCGCATGTTCCAGCGATTCGATCACCAGCAGGCCGGCGCCTTCGGCCATGACGAAGCCATCGCGGTCACGGTCGAACGGGCGCGACGCTTCATGGGGACGGTCGTTGAATCCACTGGACAGGGCACGCGCGGCGGCGAAGCTGCCGAGCGTGACGCGATGGATCGCGGCTTCGGTCCCACCGCATACGGCGATATCCGCCTCGCCACTACGGATCAGTCGGGCCGCATCGCCGATGGCTTGCGCGCCGGCCGCGCAAGCGGTCACCGGCGCCCCAAGCGGCCCTCTGAAACCGTGCCGGATCGATACATGCCCGGCGGCCATATTGGCCAGGAACGAAGGCGCGGTGAATGGCGAAAGCCGGCGCGGACCGCGTTGGTCCGTGGTGCGTACCGCCTCGGCGATGGCGCCGAACCCGCCGACACCGGAGGCGATGATGGTCGCGGTGCGCTGCCGCTGTGCCTCGTCCGTCGGATGCCAGCCAGCCTGCGCCAGGGCTTCCTCGGCGGCAACCAGGGCGAACTCGATGAAGCGATCCATCTTCTTGCGTTCCTTGGCGGCGATGGTTCGCTCCGGGTCGTAGCCGGCCTGGCTGTCCTCTTCCCGCGAGGGTACCTGCCCGCCCACCGCGCAGCCGGTACCTTCAGTCAGATCGGCAGACAAAGTGCGGATGCCTGACTGTCCTGCCAACAAACGGGACCATACCGCCTCGCTGCCACAGCCCAACGGGCTGACCACACCGGTTCCCGTGACTACGATCCGCATGCTGTTTTCTCTAGGGGTTGCCATATCTCGCTCCTGGGAACGTTTGGGGAGGAAAAGCCGGAACTCTCTCAGCCGATGCCGAAGGTTTTGCGCACCCCCGCATCGACCGGACCAGCCGGCATGAAGCGGCGCAACTTGCTCAGCAGGGAGGCTTCGCCCTTGGGCATGCGCCGACGACAACAGTGGAACTCGGCATGGCGATTCCTCTCGATGAGTTGGATACGTGCCGACTCATGCGGGCTGCGCCTGCATGAGTCGCTCATGGCTGATTGGCCGGATGCCGAACCAGATGGCATACATGGCCGGCAGGAACACCAGGGTCAGCACGGTGCCAGCGAAGGTGCCGCCGATCAGGGTGTAGGCGAGCGTTCCCCAGAACACCGAGTGGGTCAGCGGAATGAACGCCAGGATCGCTGCCAGCGCGGTGAGGATCACCGGCCGGGCGCGCTGCACGGTGGCCTCGACCACCGCCCGGAATGGATCGAGACCCGCCTGTTCGTTGTGGCGGATCTGCCCGATCAGGATCAGCGTGTTGCGCATCAGGATGCCCGACAGCGCGATCAGCCCGACCAGCGCGTTGATGCCGAACGGCTGCTGGAACAGGATCAGCGTGGGCACCACACCGATCAGCCCCAGCGGGCTGGTCAGGAAGACCATGACCATCGCGGAGATCGAACGCACCTGCAGAATGATGATGATCAGCGTGGCGGCCAGCATGATCGGGAACAGCGGCAGCATCGCCCTGCTCGCCTTGCCCGACTCCTCGATGGCACCCGCCTCCTCGATGCGATAGCCGCTCGGCAATTTCTCCATGATGGGTTGCAGCTGCCGGGTGATGGCCGTCGACACATCCGGCGGCTGCAGACCCTCGGCGATGTCGCCGCGCACGGTGATCGTCGGCATGCGGTCGCGCCAGCGCATGATCGGCTCTTCCATGCGCACCTCGACCTCGCCGATCTGCGACAAGGGAATGCGCTGGCCGCCGGCGCCCGCCAGGGTGAAGTCCATGACCCGGGTCGGATCGAAGCGGATATCCCCGGCCGCACGGGCCATGACCTGCACCGTGCGGATGTCCTCGCGCACGGCGGTGATGGGCACGCCGCTGAGCAGGAACTGCAGCTGCTGGGCGACGGCGCTGGAGGTCAGCCCCACGGCCTGCAGACGATCCTGCTGCAGGCTGAAGTGCAGCGTGGGCACGCGCGTGCCCCAGTCGCTGTTGACCGTGCGCATCAGCGGGCTGGCGTCCATCACCTGTTGCACCTCGGCCGCGATGTCGCGCAGCCGGTCCGGGTTCGGGCCGGTGACCCGGTAGGCAACCGGGTACGGCGAGTACGGGCCGAACACCAGCTGGGTGACACGCACGCGCGCCTCATTGGCCAGCCCCTCGGCAATCGCCTGGCGCAGCCGATGCTTCAGGGCTTCGCGCTCGTCCTGGTTGTCGGTACGCACTACGATCTTGGCGAACGAAGGATCCGGCAGTTCCGGCCCCATGGCCATGAAGAAGCGCGGCGCGCCCTGGCCGATATAGGCCGTGACGATCCTGGCCTCCTCCTGCTGCGCCAGCCAGTCCTCGACCTTTTCCGAGGCGGCGCTGGTCTGGGCGATCGAGGTGCCATAGGGCATCTGCACCTCGACCAGCACCTCGGGTCGGTCGGAGATCGGGAAGAACTGTTTCTTGACCAGGCCCATGCCGAGTATCGCCGCGACGAACAGCCCGACCACCGAACCGGCGACCAGCCACTTGCGGGCGATGACGCGGCCCAGTAGCCGACGAAAGCGGTTGTAGCGCGGGGTGTCGTAGATCGCCTCATGGCCGCCCTCGACCTTCTTGAAGCCGGGCAGCAGCTTGACGCCGAAGTAAGGGGTGAACAGCACCGCGACCAGCCACGACGCGATCAGCGCGATGCCGACGATCCAGAACATGTTGCTGGTGTATTCGCCCGCGGTGGAGCGAGCGAAACCGTTGGGCATGAAGCCGACGGCAGTAACCAGGGTGCCGGACAGCATCGGGGCTGCGGTATGGCTCCAGGCGTAGGCGGAGGCCTGAATGCGGCTGTAGCCCTCCTCCATCTTCACCACCATCATCTCGATGGCGATGATGGCGTCGTCCACCAGCAGCCCCAGCGCCAGGATCAGCGAGCCCAAGGTGATGCGGTCGAAGTTCTTGCCGGTCGCGGCCATGACCACGAAGACCATCGCCAGGGTCAGCGGCACCGCCACCGCGACCACCACGCCCACCCGCCAGCCCATGCTGACGAAGCTCACCAGCATGACCACCAGCAGCGCGACGAAGAACTTGACCATGAACTCGTCGACCGAGGCGCTGATGTTGACGGCCTGATCGGTGACCTTGCTCAGACTCATGCCCAGCGGCAGCTCGGCGTTGATCGCACCCACCTCGTCGTTCAGGGCCTTGCCCAAATCGAGGCCATTCCAGCCCTCGCGCATGACGATGCCCAGCAACAGGGCCGGTTCGCCGCCATTGCGGATCAGGAAGGTCGCCGGGTCTTCATAACCACGCTTGACCGTGGCGACGTCCGACAGCTTCAGCGTGCGGCCTTGCGCCACCACCGGCGTGTCGCGGATCTTCTGCAACTCATCGAAGGCGCCGTCCAGGCGCAGGAACACCTGCGGCCCCTGGGTTTCCACGGAGCCGGCCGGGGTCAGGGCATTCTGGCCATTGAGCGCGGCGAACACCTCCTGCGGGCCGATGCCCAGGGTGGCCAGGCGCTCATGGGAGAACTCGACGAAGATGCGCTCGGCCTGCTCGCCGATGATGTTGACCTTCTTCACCCCCGGCACGTGCAGCAGCCGCTGGCGCAGCACCTCCGCGTCGCGCACCAGCCGGCGCTGCGGTTCGCCCCTGGCCTTGAGCGCGAACAGGGCGAAGGTGACGTCGGAATACTCGTCGTTGACCATCGGGCCGATCACGCCGGCCGGCAGCGTCTTCGCCTCGTCGCTGATCTTCTTGCGGGCCTGGTAGAACTGCTCCGGCACTTCTGCCGGTGGAGTGGTGTCAAGCAGGCTCAACGTCGTGAAGGCCAGGCCAGGTCTGGTGTAGGTTTCGCTGCGGTCGTACCAGCGCAGCTCCTGCAGGCGTTTTTCGATCTTCTCGGCGACCTGATCCTGCATTTCCTGGGCAGTGGCACCGGGCCAGGCGGTCACGATGGTCATCACCTTGACCGTGAATGCCGGATCCTCGGCCCGCCCCAGCTTGAAGAAGGCGACCAGCCCCGCCAGCGATATCAGGCAGACCAGGAACAGGGTGATGGAGCGCTCGCGTACGGCGAGCGCCGACAGGTTGAAACGACCCTCGCTCATGGCCGCACTCCCTCGACCGCCGCGACGGCAGCCTGACCGGCCACCCGCACCTGCTGGCCTTCGCGCAGCAGGTGTGCGCCGAGTGCGACTATCCGTTCCCCTTGCCTGAGTTGGCCGGCGATGCGTGCGTGTTCGTCATCCAGATGCCGGATCGCAACCGGCTGCCAGGACACCTTTGCCGGTTCCCCTTGAATGACCCAGACCCCCGGCCCCTTGCCCGTGTCGTACAGGGCGCCGATCGGCACCTGCAGATCGTTTTGCGCATCCGCCTGCCCATTCGCTATCTGCACGGTGATGGTGGTGCCCAGCGGTGCATTGGCCAGTTCGCCTTCAAGCACGTAGCGCGCCTCGAAGGTACGGGTCAGGCGGTCGGCGACGTCCGAAAGCTGGCGGAGAGTGGTCGCAACGCTGATGTCGTCGTTGCCGAACAGCGTGGCCTCGGCGGCGGAGCCGACCGCGGGGCGCAGGGTTTCCGGCAACTGGACAACCGCTTCCCGTGGTCCGGCGTGCGCCACCCGCACCACCGGCTGGCCGGCACTGATGACCTGGCCGGGCTCGACCAGCGTTTCCATGATGATGCCGTCGGCATCGGCCAACAGCTCGGCATAGCGGGTCGCATTGCGGGCGGCCTCGGCCCGCGCCTCGGCTGCACCGAGCTGGGCCCGGGCGGCATCCGCCGCAGCCTTGTACTGGTCGTAGGCCGATGCCGATATCGCACCGGTGCCGCGCAGGGCGCGATAGCGGGCTTCATCGTCACTGGTCTGCTGCGCCTGCGCGCGCGCGGCGGCGACCGCTTCGCGCTGCGCATGGGCGGCGAGCTTCAGGTCGACGGGATCGAGGCGCAGCAGTACCTGGCCGCGCCTGACCGTTTGCCCGGTATCCACCAGCCGCTCCAGAACCTTGCCGGACACGCGAAAGCCCAGGTCGCTCTGGACCCTGGCCGCGACTATGCCTGTGAATGAACGCGGCGCAGGGGCCGCCGACTGAGTGAGGGCGACCCGCACCAGCGGCGCCTCGGTACGTGGATCGGATGGCGCTTGTTCGCCGCAGGCGACCAGCGCAAACGGCAATGCGCAGATGACGATGGGGGAAGCGAGGCGGCGCGGCAGCATGAGAGTCCCATTGGCGAGTGGGTTGGGACTCTCACTTTGAATCTAGTGACCAATTTAGTCAATAGTCACAATCATGGGGACAGGCTCCGCAGTATCAGACTGGACAGCAGGAGCGGCGCCTCGTCGGTGTAATCGAGGCCGTGCTGCAGGAGCAATGGATTGAGATAGGGGCGCATGACCAGAAGGATCGCCATGGTTGCCTCGTCCAGAGGCGTCTTGCGCTCGAAGTCGCCGGTCTGCCGGCCTTGCTGCAGGATGTCCTGGATCAGTTCCCGGATGCGCCCTTCATAGGCACGCGCCGCCGGCCAGCGCTCGGTCGCCGCCGACGCGGCGATTTCGTAGAGCTTACGGTCCTGAAAAAACAGGCGCAGACCCGATTCGACCAGCGCCTTGAACATCCGCCGCAGCTTCTCTGGCGGGCGCTCGACCTCATCGACGGCGGCCCGGATCTCGGCTTCGATCTGGCGCAGGCAGTTCGAGCAGATCATCTCGCCGATGGCCTGCTTGGACTCGAAGAACTTGTAGATGTAGGCCTTGGAAAAGCCGATGGCCTTGGCCAGATCGGAAACCGTGGTCTTTTCGTAGCCATAGCGGCTGAAGTGCTCGGTGGCCGCGGCCACGATCTGGTCGCGCACCTCGTGATCCACCGGGCCGCGGGCTGTCACTTTGGGAGAGGATGTCTTGTTCATGGGACATAGCCTACAGAGCAGTCGGGATATGGACAACAAGTGACCAAAATGTATTATGGTCACACTTCGTTCGATTCCCACCCTGTCCCGGAAGAAGATGCCCATGCCATCCAAACGCACCCTCGCCGTACTGATCAGCGCCAGTCTCTCGGCAGGCTGCGTGGTCGGCCCTGACTACACCCGCCCCGAGCTCGCCATGCCGGAGCACTTCCTGGGTCAGGCGGCAGTCGATCGGCGGCCTGCCCGCTCCAATGCCGATCTCATCGCCTGGTGGACGGGGTTTGGCGACCCGCAACTGACCCACGTCGTGACCCTGGCGCTGGAGCAGAACCTCGACCTCGCCCAGGCCGCCGCGCGCGTCGCCCAGGCACGCGCAGGGTTAGGGGCAGCCAACGCCGCGCTATTACCCTCCGGCTCGATCAGCGGCCAAACAGGCAGAGCCTACCAATCGGTTGAGACGCCGCAGGGACAGGTGCTGAACTCGACGCCCGGCTTCGACCGCTACGGCAACACCTATGAGGCCAATCTCGGCGCCAGCTGGGAGCTGGACGCTTTCGGCGGCCTGCGTCGTGGGCGCGAAGCGGCGCTGGCCGAGTATCAGGCCTCGCAAGCAGGGGCCGCTGCGACCGGACTCGCCGTGGCGGCACAGACTGCCGATATCTATATCGCCATCCGCGGGTTGCAAACCCGCCTCGCCGTTGCTCGCCAGCAGGTACAGACGCAGGAGGAGCTGCTGGCAACCGTCAACCTGCTTTATAGCCAGGGGCTGGCCGCCGAGCTGCAGGTGCATCAGGTCGAAGGGGCGCTTGCGCAGGTTAGGGCATCCGTCCCCGCCCTCGAGACAGGACTGGACGCGGCCATGAACGCGCTGGACGTGATGCTGGGCGCGCCGCCCGGCACGCATCGGGGGGAACTGGCCGATGCCGGCGCCATCCCGGTCGCCCCGCACATTGCGGCGGCGGGATCGCCGGGCGAGCTGCTGAGACGCCGGCCCGATCTAATCGCAGCCGAGCGTCGACTGGCCGCCTCGAACGCGCGTATCGGCGTCGCCATCGCCGAGTATTACCCCAAGCTTTCCCTGAGCGGGCTGATCGGCAGCGCGACAGCAGTGTCCGGGGGCAACCTGTTCAGCAGCGGTGCCAGCCAGGCCGCCGGCGTGCTGGGCCTGCGCTGGCGGCTGTTCGATTTCGGCCGTATCGACGCGCAGATCGACCTGGCCAAGGGCCAGGAAGCCGAGAGTCTGGCGGCGTATCGACTGGCCGCGTTGCGGGCCACCGAGGACGTGGAAAACGCCTTCTCCGCCTTGGTCAAGCGCGAGGAGCAGGCGTACTTGCTCGAGCAGGGTGTGGATTCGCTCGCTCATGCGCGGCAAGCGTCCTTTGCCGCCTACCAGCAAGGCGTCGTCAGCCTGATCGAAGTGCTGCAAGCCGACGAAAACCTGCTGCGTGCCTCCGATGCGAAAGCACAGGCGCAGACCGAATCGGCTCGCGCAGCGGTCGCGGCGTTCAAAGCGCTGGGCGGGGGCTGGAACGCTGCTCAGTCGGTTGCAGCCAACTGATCGGTAGCTCCCAGCAAATCGCGGGACATGGACCACCTGGTGGATCGGGCCAGCCCGCAGCAGATCGCCCTGGCGCAGGGGCTGCACCATGTCTACACGGGCAATGTGCACGATGCCGAGGGCGGCACGACCTTCTGCCCGAGCTGCGGCGAGCCTTTGATCGAGCGTGACTGGCACCGCATCCTGCACTACCGGCTGAGCGCCGAGGGCCGCTGTCCGCAGCGCCACACCACCATCGCCGGGCGCGTCGACCAGCAGGCCGGCACGTTCGGCCAGCGCCGGATTCCGCTGCGGCTGCACCCTCAGCCCTGAGCGGCTGGCGTCCTGTGAGTGGGCGGCAGCGCCGCTACGTCGGCTAGCGCCCGGGCGGAGCGACGGCGGCCGATGCCGGTTGGGCGCCGGCAACAGCGGCAGCCTCGGCGACCGGGTGCGGCTGGGCCGGGGCCGCACGCCGCGCCACCAGCAGTACCCCCGCCAGCACCAGGCCAGCCCCGGCCAGCTGCGCCAGGGAAACCGGCTCGGCGAGCAACAGCCAGCCGAAGAAGATCGTCAGAACCGGGCCCAGGGTGCCGATCAGCACGGTGCGCGCCGCGCCGATGCGCTGCACGGCGGCCGATTGCCAGAACACCGGCAGCACCGTGGAAAACAGGGCCATGCCCGCGCCGTACAGGTAAACCGGTGCAGGCTGGTTCAGCGCGGAAAGCGGCTGGCTGAGCACGAAGTGAATCTGCGTCGCCAAGGTCGACACGATGATCCCCAGCGCGGCAAAGCGCATGGAGCCGACGCGCTTGATGGCGATCTCCGCGCCGGCGCTGTACAGCGCATAGGACAGCGCCGAACCGAACACGAAGGCCCCGCCCAGCAGCACCACCCCCATGTCATCGGCCACCAGCAGGTCGTGGGCGAACGCCAGGCCAATGCCGGCGTAGGACAGCAGCAACGCGCCGATCTGGCGCCGCTCCAGGCGCTTGCCCATGAACAGCACGCCGATCAGCACGGTCAGGGTCGGATAGATGAAGAGAATCAGCCGTTCCAGGGCGGCGGAGATGTACTGCAAGCCGACGAAGTCGAGGATGCTGGCCCCGTAGTAACCGAGCAGCCCCAGCAGGATCAGCAGCCCCCAGTCCTGGCGAGTCAGCGCGGGGCCGCTGCGCAACAGCGAAAGGCTGACCCAGAGCACGACCGGCAAGGCAAAGGTCATCCGCAGGGTCAGCAGCGTGACGGCATCCACGGGCGCTGCGGCATAGGCCAGCTTGACGAAGATCGCCTTAAACGAAAAACCGAATGCAGCGAGTATCGCCAGCACGATGCCCCAGCGCTCGGCCGACCAGTTGTTCCACGCCATGGCAGAGCACCTCTCAGACTTTTTCTGAGACGAATGATCACGCCAAGCGAAACCCGGTTAAATTGGCTTTTCCGCAATACAGCGTTCGGATTCGACCAAGCCTATGCACTACGACCTGACCGACCTGCGCCTGTTCGTCGCCATTGCCGAGGCGCGCAACCTCACCCGCGGCGCCGAGCGCGTCCATCTGGCGGCCTCTTCGGCCAGCCATCGCATTCGCCTGCTGGAAGAGTCGACGGGCACCCCGTTGCTTGTTCGCCAGGCCCGCGGCGTCAGCCTGACCCGCGCCGGCGATGTGCTGCTGCGCCACGCGCGCCAGGTGTTCGCCCAGCTCGAACAGATGCATGCGGACCTCAGCCCCTATGCCAAGGGGGTGCGCGGGCATGTCAGCCTGTGGGCCAACACCCACGCCACCCATGCCTTCCTGCCGGACAGCCTGGCGACCTTCCTGCAGCGTCATCCCCAGGTGGGTATCTCGCTGGAAGAGCACACCAGCCCCGAAGTGGTCCTGGCCGTCGCCCGCGGCGAGGTGGAGGTCGGGGTCGTGGCCGATACGGTGGCCGGCGCCGAAGTGGAGCTGATCCCCTACCGCGCCGACCGCCTGGTACTGATCGCCCCGCCCGACCACCCGCTGGCCAGGCGCGCCCGTACCGCCTTTGCCGAGGTGCTGGACTACCCCTTCGTGATGCTGCATGCCGGCTCGGCCATTCATACCTTCACCATGAATGCCGCCGCCGCGCTCGGCCGCCATCTGGAGGTGCGCATCCAGGTGCGCAGCTTCGAGGCCGTGTGCCGCATGGTCAGCGCCGGCGTCGGTCTGGGCCTGGTGCCGCGCAGCGTCATCGCCGAACACAGCCAGCGCTTGCCGCTGGCCGTTGTCGAACTGGAGGAGCCCTGGGCACAGCGCGACCTGCAGGTGTGCGTGCGCAAGCGCGAGCTGCTGTCGCGCTTTGCCGCGGACCTGGTCGACTGCCTGACCGGCAGCAGGTTGGAACCGAGATGACATAGGCGTCATCGGCCAGGTAGCCGCATCGCACAGCGACCGCCAACTAGAAAGAACGGCCAAGAGCAGCCATAGGGCAGACCCAGTGCAATGAGCGCTCTCGGTCGAATGGACTTGCCAGCAGTGGCTGCTCGGCGCGCGGCTAAACTCGGGCACTTGAGGTGCCGCGAGCGTACTTCTTCTGCAGGATCATCGACGCTTCGTTGTAGGCAGTCTGGAAGGCGTCGCCGCCGATCCAATTCACTGCCGTGTCTTCGTCTTCACCGTGGAAGATCCCGCGATAGGCGATCAGCAGGCCCATCATAAAGTCGATTGCAGAGTCTTCCGCTTCCTCAGCGACCACCAGCTCCAACACCGGGTACTGCAGGAACACCAGGCACATCGCTAGTAGGCTGATGCCTTCGCCGACTTTCATCGCCTGGAACAAGTCATCGAAGTGCGCCGGGTCGAAACCGTTCTCTTCGATGTCTTTGAAGTCGAAGGTGCTCAGGTCGATTTCGACATCATCGAATGGTTCGTTGACCAGCGGATTGGTCAGCAGCGGATGTACGACATTGGCCTTGGCACTGCCCGAACGGTTCTGCTTGGTCTTGGCTTTGGCCCGCTGGGCACGCTTTTGCTGTTTATCCGGGGAGGCCATGGAGGCGAGTTCCTTGTTCAATGCAGCCATGTTCATGGCTCAGGGTAATCGGGCACAAATTGTATTGAGTCTTGGCTAGGTTCGTCGGCCAAGGGGGCAGATTTTTGTGCTCTAAACGTTTGCTTCCGCCCAGAGGCAGCCCTTTGCTCAAGGCTGCTTTTGGGCGAAAGCAGTCAACTGCTTGAGCCACACACGGCATAGCAAATGATCAGCCTGCGTACCGATCCTATACCCTTCCCGGGTTTCCCCCAGCAAACCTCAAGCGAGCCGTTTTTTAAGCTTTCTAACCTGCTGCGCCACCCTGCACGTCAGCCAGCACCCCCACCATCTCCCGCGCCGAATCGATCATCTCCTGCGACGCCCCCCCGACCTGACAGGCAACGATCAACCCCTCGCCAATAAGGAACAGCTGGCGCGCGGCCGCCAGCGGCTGGCGGAACCCAGCGCGGGCGCAGACCTTCTCCAGATAGGCGAGCACCTGCTCCTTGTGCTGTCCGGCCAGTACATGCGGCGGTTCGCCCGCCTCGGCGTATTCGGCGGCGGCGTTGATGAAGGCGCAGCCGTGGAAGTCGGGCTCGCGGGTCCAGGTGGCGATGAAGTCGATGTAGGCCAGCGGCCGTTGCGCCTCGGCGGCCGGTTCCATGGCGGCCTGCATCTTCGCCATGAACTGGGCGTCGCGCAGGCGCAGCGCTGCCTCGACCAGATGTTCCTTGCTCGGGAAGTGCCGGTACAGGGTCTTCTTGGTGACGCCGGCCACCTGGCTGAGTTGCTCCACGCCCGAGGCGTGGAAGCCCTGGCGGTAGAACAGGCCCAGGGCCGCCTCGGTGATGCTGTCCGCTGTGCTCATGGCGCGAGCCTCCTGAATGACTGGCCACCAGTATATACCGATCGGTTGACTTTCAGGTAAACCGATCGGTATCCTTCCGCCACTTCATCCCGCACAGGAACCACCGCCATGCCCCTCCCCTCGCTGCTCAAGTCGGGCGCGCCGCCGGCGCCTTCGCTGCACTTCACTCTGGTTTCCTTCGTCGGCACGGTGGTCGCCATCGCGGTCACCGGCTGGCTGAGCCTGATGTCCGGCACGCCCTGGCTGATGGCCTCCTTCGGTGCCAGTTGCGTGCTGGCCTTCGGGTTGCCGGACTCGCCGCTGGCCCAGCCGCGCAACATCGTCGGCGGGCATCTGGTGTCCACGCTGATCGGCCTGGTGGTGCTGCATACCCTCGGCAATTCCTGGTGGTCGTGCGCGCTGGCCGTGGGCCTGGCGCTGGCGGCGATGCAACAGACTCGCACCCTGCACGCGCCGGCAGGCGCCAATCCGCTGGTAGTGATCGCCTCGGGGGCGTCGTTCGGCTTCCTGCTCACCCCGGTGCTGGCCGGCTCGCTGGTGGTGGTCGCGGTCGCCTGGTGCGTGAACAACGCACGCAGTCGCGGCAGCTATCCGAAGTACTGGGTCTAGAACGAGTTCGCTGGAAGCGACGGCCCGACGCTTCCAGCGAACGTTGCCACGGACAGAAACCGCAACCCGCCTGCTAGCCGGCCGGCCGCAACTCGCTGAAGTCGGGCGCGACCAGCACCTCGCGCCCCGAGGGCCGCTGACGCATGTGCTGCAGATAGGCCGCGAGCCCGTGCCGCGTGGCCAGCCATTCGCGGCCCGGAATGCGCGTCAGGTAGTCGAGCATCGGTGCCAGCAAGGCGTCGGCCAGGCTATAGCGGGCGCCGCAGAGGAAGTCCTGCTCGCCAAGCTGGTGCTCGAGCGCATCCAGCGTCTGGTCGACGGCCGTCTCGGCCTGGGCCAGCGCGACGCCTTCGAGCGGCGCCGCGTTGCCCGGCCCGGCGACCTGCAGCAGGTAGCGGCGAATCAGGCGGGTATCCACCGTGGTGATCAACGCGCTGGCCCACTGATCGACCAGGGTTCGGCTGGCGGCATCCTCCGGCTCCAGGGAGCAATCGGGGAAGGCCCGGTCGAGATAGCGACAGATGGCAACCGTCTCGAAGACCCTGTTGCCATCGTGAAGCAGGACCGGCACCTGACCGAAGGGATGCAAGGCCAGATGCGCCGGGCTGCGCATCGGCACGGGCTGGCCATCGACGGTCATGCCGACGCTGACGTCCACACCCTTCTCCATGCAGTACAGCCGCACGCTACGTACCAGCGAACTGAAACCGGGGCCGTAGATGTGTAAAGCCATCGGGTAACTTCCTTATTGGGAGGGAGAGCTGCATGCTGCCAAGCGGCACCTTATGTTCAAGAACATAATTTAGAGGATTCACATGGCTTGGCCAGAAAACCGCAGCGACCAGACCAGGGAACGCATTCTCGACAGCGCCGCCCGGCTGTTCTCGCTACGCGGCTTCGATGCGGTAGGGATCGACGAACTGATGGAAGACGCCGGCCTGACGCGCGGCGCTTTCTACCACCACTTCCGCAGCAAGTCGGAACTCTACGGCCAAGCCATCGCCCACGCCGCCCGAGTCGGCGCCGCACACTTCGACACCTTGGGCGAGCAAGGCCTGAGCAGGCTGGTGGACGGCTATCTGCAATACGACCACGCGCAGGGCGGCAACCCGAGCTGCCCGCTGGCGTTCATGGCCATCGATGTGGCGCTGCGGAAAGACCGCGTCCGGCACAGCTACACGCGCACGTTCAGCGGCTTTGTCGAGCGTCTGCAAGCCGCACTGCCGGAGGGCGCCGGAAGCAGAGAACAGGCGCTGCAACTGGCTGTGACAATGATCGGCGGCGTGACACTGGCACGCGCGCTGGACGATGCGGAGCTGAGCGAGGAACTGCTGGCCGCGTGCCGCGAGCGCAGTCGGGCAATGCTGGAGGGATCTTGAGAGTGGCGGCGCCCGACCACTACAAGTGGCAACAGACAGAACTACTAACCGCCTCTCTGCAAGCTGCATTGCCCAGTCAAAACTGCCTGAATATCGCCGCGGTCAGGATGCCGGCAGCGATCGCCGGCAGCGGTTTTTTCAGGAGCAGCATGGTGGCGGCCGTGGCCAATAAAGCCAGCCTTGCGCCGTTGTCACCCTCAAGCGCCATGGGGGCCAGGAGCGCCACCAGCACGGAGCCAGACGTGGCGCCGATGAACTGTTTCACCCGGTAGCCAATGGGCACGAACGACATCACGTAGACACCGCCCCAACGGGTCGCCAACGTCACCACCGCCATGATCGACACAAGGATCAGTGCGCTGGAACCTGTCGTCTCAATGTTCATTTTTCTTCTCCGTCCAGAACGTCCCGGCAAGACCGCCAGCCAGCGCTCCCACAACGACATGACTATTGTCCGGCAAGTACCAGTAGGCCAGCAGGGATGCGCAGGCGGCGACGATCCAGATCATCAGCAGGCGCAGGTTCTTTTCCCCTCCGACCACCATGGCCAGCAGGAAACAGCCCATCACCATATCCAGCCCCAAACTCCTGGGCTCTTGAATGGCCCCGCCAAAATAGATGCCCAGCCAGGTACCCACTACCCAGAATGACCAGAGGGCGAGGCCACCGCCCAGCAGAAGCCCGATGCCTGGCTGTCCGCGGTTAAACGCCTGCAGGGACATGGCCCAGTTGGCATCGGAGGCAATGAGCATGACGCCATAGCGCTTTGCCGGCGGCAGATGGCGCAGCCACGGATAGAGCGTTGCCCCCATCAGCAGATGTCGGGCATTGATGGCAAACACGGTAATCACCAGCGTGAAGAGCGAAACCTGAGGCCCCCACAATTCCAATGCCGCGAACTGGGAAGCACCGGCGAAAACCAGCGTGCTCATGGCCACGATGACGGAGCCCTGCAGCCCTGCCTGAATGGCTGCCAGCCCGAAGGCTGCCCCAAATAGCGTGACGAACACGGCGATAGGAACGAGTTGCCTGAAGCCGGCCCATACCATCTGGCGATTGAACTCATGAAGATTCTTATCGGCGTCTGTCATGCCGCAACCTCGCTACTTCGCTACTTCGAAATGTCTGTCGATGTCCGGATCGGAGATGACGCCTTGCTGCAAGGCCGGGGAATCGGTGCCATGTACAGGCGTCGCCCTATGCCCAGGCCAGCACTATGCGCCGAGATTTTCATCAATAAAATCGCATAATTCAGCTATATACTATTAGCTTTACGAATACAAAGACATGAGCCATGACCTACCAGGACCTACAGATCGACTGGTTGAAATGCTTTGTCGCCGTGGTGGATGCAGGCTCGCTATCCGGCGCCGCACCGGAAGTGCATCGCTCCCAGTCAGCCGTCAGCATGCAACTCAAGAAGCTGGAGGCAGCCCTGGATTGCCAGCTTCTGGTGCGTGGCCCTCGACAGCACCAACTCACGCCACAAGGGCAATTGCTACTGGGCTATGCGCGGCGAATGCTCGACCTGCATGCCGAGACCCAGGCGGCCTTTCACGGGGAGGAACTGACTGGCCGCATCCGCCTGGGCGTTCCGGATGACTATGCCGCGCGTTATCTCACACCGGTGCTCAAGCGCTTTGCTCCGCACCATGGCGCAGTGGAAATCGAGCTGAACTGCGAGCAATCGACCTCACTGATCCCTCGTGTCGAGCGCGGCGATCTCGATTTGGCACTGGTCTCGCGGGATCATCCCCGGCACGGAACCTTGCTGTTTCACGAGCCGATGGTGTGGGTCGGCGCTGCCCAGTTTCAGGTATGGCGACGCGACCCGCTGCCCGTCGCCGTTTATGAAAACACCAGCCTTGCCAAGCGCAGCGCCATCAACTCCCTGGCGCTGCAAGGACGCCGCTACAAGGTGGTCTACAACAGCTCCAGCCTGGCCGGGCAAATTGCAGCCGTTGAAAGCGGTTTGGCTGTCGCGGTGTTGACCCAGTGCAGCGCACCAGCCCATCTGGAAATACTGGGCAGTGAACATGGATTGGGGCCGCTAGAGCCCATGGAGGTGGCGGTTTATCGCAGCCGAGCCTCGCAGGGCTCCAAAGCGGTGGACAGCTTGCATAACCTGCTCATCAAGACTCTCAGGCTTTCTGCTTCACCTTGAGTTGGTCGTGAGGGTGTAGGCGCTCGCCAATACCTTATCCCGCGCCTATGGCCGGCCGCTTCAGTGGTCGCATGCCTGCAACCGATCATCAAAGCGGCAGGGGCCGGTCGGTAACCACCCGCTTCATGACCAGGGTCGAAGTCAACCGCTGGACATTGGGCAGCGCCGACAATCGCTCGTCGTACAGCTGCTGGAACGCCGGCAGATCCCGGGTGATGACGTGGAGGAGATAGTCGGGATCGCCGAACAGGCGTTGCGCCTCGATGACTTGTGGAATTTCCTGCACTGCAACCTCGAACTCACCAACGGCACGGTTGGTGCCTTCGCGCATGGTCACGAACACCAGGGCCGAGAAGTTCAGCCCCACCGCCTCCGGCGCAAGGTGTGCGCGGTAGCCCTGAATCACCCCCGCCTCCTCCATCGCTCGCAGCCGACGATGGCAGGGAGAGAGGCTCAGCCCGACCCGCTCCGCCAGCTCCGTCACCGATAGGCGACCATCAGCCTGAAGCTCGGCAAGCATCTTTCTATCGATCCGGTCAATTTGGAAGGAGTTACTCATTTCCGCCGCTCAGCTTGGAATGTTTGCAAGAAAATTCTATCAGAGCCTCTCTATCCTTCTCTTTCAACGATGAATCTCGGCAGCCCTCGCTGGACCTGCGGGCTGCCTCCTGACGACACGAGAAAGAGCCAATGCCGCTGTCCCTAACCCATTCACTGGCCAGAGGTGCGGTCTGATGAGCCTCAGCCTGCTGGCCGCCTTCTGGGCGGTCTCCTTACTGTTCATCATTTCGCCCGGTGCCGATTGGGCCTACATGATTTCCGCCGGCATGCGCGGCCGAGGCGTGGTTCCAGCGGCTGGAGGACTGCTGTCCGGCCATCTGGCGGCCACCCTGATCGTGGCCGCCGGTGTGGGCGGGATAGTCGCCGGCACTCCCCTGGCGATGGCGGCGCTCACGCTGGCCGGCGCCGGCTACCTGCTGTGGCTCGGGATCGACATGCTGAGCCACCCGCCCACTCCACTGGCAGGCGACGTTCAGCAAAGACGCACCTGGTCGCACTGGGCCTTGAAGGGCGCCTGCGTCAGCGGCCTGAACCCGAAGGTCTTTCTGCTGTTTCTGGCCCTGCTGCCACAGTTCACCGACCCTCGGGGAACCTGGTCCGTACCGGTGCAGATCGTCACCCTGGGCCTGCTGCCAGCAACCCCGGTCCGTCGCTCGGGTGCGCATCCCCTATCTGCAAGAACTCAAGGCCCAAGGCCGCAAGTGGGCGATGCTCACGGCGTACGACATGTACACCGCTGCGATCTTCGAGGAGGCAGGCATTCCGGTACTGCTGGTGGGCGATTCCGCCTCCAACAACGTGTACGGCAACGAATCGACGCTGACAGTGACCGTCGATGAACTGATCCCCCTCGTGCGCGCCGTGAGCAGGGCTACCCATCGGGCATTGGTCATCGCTGACCTGCCTTTCGGCTCCTACCAGGCCTCGCCGGAGCAGTGCTTCCATACCGCTGTCCGCTTCATGAAGGAAGCCGGTGCGCACGCGGTCAAGCTGGAGGGGGGCCTCGAAATGCTGCTGCAGGTTCGCAAGCTCGCCGCTTCCGGCATTCCGGTCATGGCGCATATCGGCTTCACCCCGCAGCATGAACACCAACTCGGCGGCTATCGCGTCCAAGGGCGCGGTGAAAGTGCGCAACACTTGGTCGAGGTTGCACAGGCCTTGGAGGAAGCCGGCGCATTCGCCTTGCTCATCGAAATGGTTCCGTCTGAAACTGCTGCCGCGGTCACAGATGCCGTCTCCATTCCCACGGTGGGAATCGGTGCGGGTAATCGGTGTGACGCCCAAGTCCTGGTCTGGCAGGACATGGCAGGCCTGAGCAGCGGGCGCCTGCCTCGGTTCGTCAAGCAGTTCGCCGATGCGCGCTCAGCCCTTGCCGGCGCCGCACGCGACTTCGCGACTGAGGTGGAAGCCGGTACCTTCCCCGGGCCGGAGCACAGTTTCTGATACCCCCTCGCGGGAACACGATGGATAGCAAAACAACATATGGGAGACAGCATGGAAAGCCTCAGACAGCGCGCTATCAAAGGTCTTCAGGTCGGAGACAGGTTCGTGGTGACCCGGATCTTCTCCACGGAAGACATCCAGCAATTCGCGCACCTGTCGCGCGACTACAATCCGGTTCACCTCGATGCGCCCTATGCCGAATTGCGCAACTTCCGGGCTCCGGTTTCGCACGGTCTGCTGACCGCCAGCCTGCTGACGGAGATCGGCGGCCAAATTGGCTGGCTTGCCTCCGGCATGAGTTTCCGTTTCAAGCGCCCGGTCTATGCCGGCGAAACCCTGACCTGTGATTGGATCATTACCGAGATCGACGAGCGCGGCCGGGCCAAAGCGGAAGTCATCATCACCAACCCAGAGGGCGTGATCGTGCTGGAGGCGGAGACCACAGGTGTCATTCCCGGCGAAATGGAGCGGGCACGACTGGCGGAGATGCTCGCCGAGGGCGATCCCACCAATGGGGGATCTTAGCGAGCAAGATGTCCGCTTAGAGTCAGCAGCTGCCCCTCACCCTCACGGCATGCCCCGCATGCCGCAGGCAACGACTCAAGCCCTCACATACCTAATCACCGCCTCGCAGATCATTTCCTTGTGGCGCGCGCGGGTCTCGGGCTCGCTGAAATCGATCTGGTGGATGGTGGAGAAGGTGTGGCGGTTGGAGACGCGGAAGAAGCAGAACGAGCTGATCAGCAGGTGCAGGTCGCGCGGCTCGATGCCGGGACGGAAGATGCCGGCGGCCACGCCGCGGTCGAGGATGCTCGCCACTTCGGCGAGGATCGACTTGTTCAGCGAGCGGATCACCTGCGACTGGGCCAGGTGCGCAGCGTTGTGGATGTTCTCGATGCTGACCAGGCGGATGAAGTCGACGTTGCTGTCGTGGTGCTCGAAGGTGAATTCGACCATGCGGCGCAGTGCCGCCTCCGGGTCCAGCTGGTCGAGCTTGAGCGCCGCTTCGGTGGCGCGGATGTCGCCGTAGAGCTTCTCCAGCACGGCCAGGTAGAGCTGCTCCTTGCTGGTGAAGTAGTAGTAGATCATCCGCTTGGAGACGTTGGTGCGCTCGGCGATGGCATCCACCCGCGCGCCGCTCAGGCCGTGCTCGGCGAACTCGGCGACCGCGGCGAGGAGGATGTCCTGGCGGGTCTTCTCCGGGTTGTTCTTGCGCGGCTGGCGCGCTTGGCTCGGCTTGGCGGGGGGCTGCGGTAAGGCTGGCGACATGGCTCGCGGACTCGATCAGAAAAGGCTTGCGCGATTATCGGCTGCTACCCGGCGGGAGGGAAGCCACGCCGCCCTCGGCGGCGTGGCTTTGATCTCCCAGAGCCTGCTCACGATCTCGCGAGCTAGAGCCAGGCAAGGCGAAATCGGTTGAGGAAGCGGAGTTTGCTGGCTGCAAATGAGCATTCCGAAACCGATTTCAACGCCGCATGGCCGACGCGCAGCAGATCGTGGGCAGGCTCTCACAGCTTGGGGCTGCGCCGGCCGGAGCGTGCCTGGGCCATCGCGGAGAGGCGCACGGCGACGTTGGCCGCACCGTAGCCGGCATAGTCCTTGCGCTGCAGGATCTCGAAGAAGAAGCGCTCGGCGAACGGCTCGGTGTAGACGTGGAACAGCTCGCCGCCCTGGGCGTCGCGGTCGTAGAGCACGTTGTAGTAGGCCAGTTCGCTGAGGAACTCGTCGTCGAAGTCGAAGCGCGCGGCCAGGTCGTCGTAGTAGTTCATCGGGATGTCCAGCAGCGCCACTCCCGCTTCCTTGGCCTGCTCGACGGCGACAAAGATGTCGTCGCAGTCGAAGGCGATATGGTGCACGCCGGAGCCGCGGTAGGTGGACAGCGAGTGGGCAATCGCGGTGTTGCGGTTCTCCGAGATGTTCAGCGGCAGGCGCACGCTGCCGCAGCGGCTGCGCAGGGCGCGGCTCTTGACCAGACCGTAGGGGTCGGGGAGCACCACCTCGTCGTCGGCGGTGAAGTCGAACAGGCTCTTGTAGAACAGCACCCAGGAGTCCATGCCCTCGGCCGGCAGGGCCATGGCCACGTGGTCGATGCGCTTGAGGATGCCGAGGTCTGCGCTGTCCTTCAGGTCGAAGTCGGTCTCGTAGATGCTGTGGCCCTGGGCATCGCGGTCGGCCAGGTAGATCAGGCTGCCGTCCGGCGCGCGCACCGCGGGGATCTCGCGTTCGTTGGGGCCGACCAGGCTGCGGTACGGCTGGCCGCCGAACTGGCTGGCGCGCTCCAGCGCCTGTTTGCCGTCGCGCACGCGCAATGCGGTGGCGCATAGCGACGGGCCGTGGGCCTCGAAGAAGCTGTGGGCGAAGGAGTACGGCTCGGCGTTGAGCACCAGGTTGATGTCGCCCTGGCGCAGCAGGCTGACGTTCTTCGAGCGATGGCGACCGGCCTCGACGAAGCCCAGGCGAGTCAGCCACTGGCCGAGCTGGGCGCCGTGCGCCTCGTCGACGGCGAACTCGAGAAACTCGATGCCGTCGTAGCGGCTGGCCGGCGGCGGCGCGAACAGCACGCCGGGCTCCACCGGCTGCTGCTGTTCTTCGAGTAGCAGACGGGTCTTCTCCTCGAGGTAGAGCAGCGAGCGATGGCCATCCACCGCGGTAGCGCGCGGCGGCGCGGCGCGGAAGCCGTCGTTGAAGATCTCCAGCGACAGCGGGCCGCGATAGCCGCTCTTGAGGATCGGCGCGAGGAAGCCCGGCAGGTCGAAGTCGCCCTGCCCCGGGAAGCAGCGGAAATGCCGGCTCCACTCCAGCACGTCCATGTTCAGCAGCGGCGCGTCGGCCATCTGCACGAAGAAGATCTTGTCGCCGGGAATCTCGGCGATGGCGCTCGGGTCGCCCTTGAGCGACAGGGTGTGGAAGCTGTCGAGCAGCACGCCGAGGTTGGGGTGGTCGGCGGCGCGCACGATGTCCCACACCTGCTGCCAGGTGTTGACGTGGCGACCCCAGGCCAGCGCCTCGTAGCCGATGCGCAGGTCGCGGGCGCCGGCGCGCTCGGCCAGCAGGTGCAGGTCGTCGATGAGGATCTGCCGGTCGCCCAGGGAGTCGGCGGCGACGTTGCTGCACACCAGCACCAGGTCGGTGCCCAGCTCCTGCATCAGGTCGAACTTGCGCTCGGCGCGGTCGAGGTTGCGCTGCAGGCGGTCGCGGCGCACGCCCTCGAAATCGCGGAACGGCTGGAACAGGGTGATCTCCAGACCCAGGTCGGCCGCCAGCTTGCGTACCTCGCGCGGACTGCCGCCGTAGTAGAGCAGGTCGTTCTCGAAGATCTCCACGCCGTCGAAGCCGGCGGCGGCGATGGCCTCGAGTTTTTCCGGCAGGGTGCCGCTGAGCGAGACGGTGGCGATTGAGCGATGCATGCGTCCTCCTGGGATGAAGGCAGTCGGCGCGGCGGAACGGCAAGGCAGGCGCGCGGCGACGGGATGGGGTGAGTCGAGTATCGGGCAGGGTTTCGCCAGCGACAACAGAAATGTACTAACTGGTTAGTTTTGCGTTCGATTATCGAACCAATCCGCTTCCGGCCGATTGACCCAGTCTTCCGCCGCCCGCCACCATGCAGCCATCCGACGGGCCGGTACGCCACCCACAGCGCCGCGCCGTCGCATCACAACAACAAACGAGAGAACAACAACAATGATGTCTCGCACCCCTCTTGCACTCGCCATCGCCACCCTCGGCAGTCTGTCCGCCCTGTCCCTGCCGGCCATGGCCGCAGGCTTCGTCGAGGACAGCAAGGCTTCGCTGAACCTGCGCAACTACTACATCAACCGCGACTTCCGCCACGCCGACAGCAGCGCGCAGAGCCGCGCCGAAGAGTGGACGCAGAGCTTCATCCTCAATGTGCAGTCCGGCTACACCCCGGGCCCGGTCGGCTTCGGCGTCGACGCCCTGGGCCTGTACTCGGTCAAGCTCGACGGCGGCGAAGGCACCCGCGGCACCCAGCTGCTGCCGATCCACGACGACGGCAAGCCGGCCGACGA